>MTLC01000019.1_pt2 | contig 203026 bp, 186 predicted proteins | sample 1982451 | NCBI WGS metagenome assembly MTLC01 (sample SAMN05710165, study PRJNA340218) | biofilm metagenome | isolation source: sample SPH anode biofilm adapted to +100 mV | place: USA | collected 2012-02-03
GAGCCGATCGCCTTCAGGGATGACGAGGCGCGGTCGCGGCTCGCCGGCATCGCCGATGCCTTCCTGATCCATGACCGGGAGATCTATGCCCGGCTTGATGATTCCGTTGTGCGGGTATTCCAGGGGAATCCCCTCTTCCTGCGCCGTTCACGGGGATACGTGCCGCGTGGGGTCCTCCTTCCCGCTCCCCAGAGGAGTGTCCTGGCGGTGGGGGGGGAACTGAAGGCCGCCGTCTGCCTGACGCGCGGCGACCAGGGGTTTCTCAGCCAACACATCGGCGACCTGAAGAATGCCGCGAACCTTGCCTCCCTGGAGGAGACCGTCGTCCACATGCAGAGGCTCCTGGACGTCAAGCCGGAGGTGGTAGCCCACGATCTCCATCCCGACTACCTTTCCACTGCCTACGCCACCCGCATCCCCGGTATTTCCACCCTGGCTGTGCAGCACCACCATGCCCATCTCGCCTCTTGCATGGCGGAAAACGGTCTGGATGGCGAGACCCTCGGGGTTATCTTTGACGGCACCGGCTATGGTCTGGACGGTGCCATCTGGGGTGGTGAGTTCCTTCTCGGCGACTACCGCGGATTCCGGCGCGTCGGGCAGTTCAGCTATGTTTCCCTTCCGGGTGGTGACGCTGCGGTCCGGGAGCCTTTCCGGATGGCCATCTCCTGGCTTCACCGGACATACGGCGCGAAGCTCTTTGACCTCTCCCTTCCCTGTCTGGCGGAAGTGGGGGAGACGGAGCGCGGCATCCTGCTCCGTATGCTGGAACGGGGGCTCAATTCACCCCCAACCTCAAGCTGCGGTCGTCTCTTCGATGCCGCTGCCGCCATTCTCGGGGTCCGCTCCCGGATCAGCTATGAGGGTCAGGCAGCAATCGAGCTGGAGGCTTTGGCGGAACGAGGGATGCCGGGGGCGCCGCTCCCCTTTGCCCTCTCCGCAGAGGATGACCGCCTGGTGGTTGACTTTGCCCCTCTCTTCCGGACGATGACGGAAGAGCTGCTTGCCGGTGTGCCGGCTGCCAACCTGGCGCGCCGGTTCCACGCCACGGTCGCCCTGGCGGCGGCAACAGTTTGCGATGAGGTACGGAAGAACTCCGGTGTCAACCGCGTCGCCCTCTCTGGCGGGGTGTTCCAGAACCGGCTTCTGAGCGAAGAGATGGTGACGCTGCTCCGCGCGCGGGGATTCGACGTTTGCACCCACCGCCTCGTTCCCCCCAATGATGGAGGGCTGGCCCTCGGCCAGGCGGTGATCGCCGGGTGGAGCAACGCGCCTTTTCCGCAATCTCTGCGTTGATCTTCGGGATACGTCTCCGCGTCATCCCTTGATCGCCTTGACCTTGCAAAAAAAATCGCGTTGCTGCAACATTGGCAATAATTTCAATACAGGATTAAACCACCAAACTTCTAAACGGACAATTTTTCGTCCTGGCACGGCTGTCGAGGGAGTGTGCGGAGGCGTAGCAGCGCTACGCCTCCGCACAAACAGTCCCGAAGACTTACGCAGCCGGGGCGGAAAAGCGCCCATTTCCCGGAGGCGATATGTGTGTAGGCGTACCGATGCGTATCATCAGCATCGATGGCACCGATGCGGTGGCCGAGATTGACGGGGTGAAGCGGGAAGCGAGCCTCATGCTCATGGCGGATGAGCTGCGGGTGGGGGATTTCGTCATCGTCCATGCCGGATTTGCCATCTCCAAACTGGATGAAGACGAGGCCAGGGAGACGCTGGAGATGATGCGGGAAGTGTTCAGACCTGAGGACCTGGCATGAACTATCTGGACGAATTCCGCGACCGCCAGGTGGTGCTCGGTTTTGCGGAGCGGATCAGAGGCCTGGTCGCCGGGCGGACCACCCCCATGACCTTCATGGAGATCTGCGGCACCCATACCATGGCCATTTATCAGTACGGCATCCGCTCGCTCCTGCCGGCAGAGGTGCGGCTCATCTCCGGCCCCGGCTGCCCGGTCTGCGTCACCCCCAACGGCTATGTGGACCGAGCCATCGCCCTGGCCCGACTTCCCGGTACGGTCATCGCCACCTTCGGAGACATGGTGCGGGTCCCCGGCTCCAGTACCTCCCTCATGGAGGAGCGGGCACGGGGTGCGGATATACGGATCGTCTATTCCCCCCTTGATGCCGTTGCCCTGGCGGCCAGAAATCCGCAGCTCCGGGTGGTCTTTCTCGGGGTCGGCTTCGAGACCACGGCGCCGGCCATAGCGGGGAGCATCCTGGCGGCTGAGCAACAGGGGCTTGCCAACTATTTTGTCCTGACGGCCCACAAGACCATCCCGGTGCCGATGCAGATCCTGGCCGCCGATCCCGAGCTCTCCATCGACGGCTATCTTTGTCCTGCCCACGTGAGTGCCATTATTGGCGCCAATGCCTACCGTAACCTGGCCGAAGGACAGGGGGTCCCCTGTGTGGTCACCGGCTTTGAGCCGACCGATGTGATGCAGGGTGTGGAAATGCTGGTCCGGCAAGTGCTGGCTGGAGAGAGCCGGGTCGAGAACCAGTACCGGCGGGTGGTAACTGCGGAGGGAAATGTTCGAGCCCAGGCGGTGCTGGCCCAGGTCTTCACCACCTGCGACGTTGAATGGCGCGGTATCGGGGTGATCCCCGGCAGCGGTCTCAAGATCGCCGAGACGTATGCCCGCTACGATGCTGAACGGGCCATTCCCGTGGCGGTAGAAGAGTTGCGGGAACACCGGGGGTGCCTCTGTGGCGAGATACTCAAGGGGAAGGTGAGCCCCTTCGATTGCCCGCTCTTCGCCACTACCTGCACGCCCGAGGCGCCGGTGGGGGCATGTATGGTGTCGAGTGAGGGGACGTGCGCGGCGGCGTATAAATACGGTCGTTAGGGGAATGCCGCTTTCCGCCCTAGTCGCGTAAGTCTTCAGGATCTCTTGTGCGGCGTACTTCCAGTACGCCTCCGCGTGTTCCCTCGACAGCCTTGCCAGGACGAAAAATCGACATTCCTGTTATTCTTTAATGTTTGTTGTTTATAAACTTTCAGGAGTCAAAATGGATAAAGACCTCATATTGTTAGGCCACGGCAGCGGCGGGAAGCTTTCTCACGCGCTTCTTGACGACCTGATCATCCCGACCCTCTCGGGGATTCCGGTGGCGGGGCAGAACGATGCGGCGGTGGTGGAAGTTGGCGGCCAGCGGCTTGCCTTTACCACCGACTCCTACGTGGTGGACCCGATCTTTTTCCCCGGGGGAAACATCGGCACCCTGGCGGTGAACGGGACGGTGAACGACCTGGCCATGATGGGGGCGCGGTCGCTCTTCATGAGCGTCGGGCTGATCCTGGAGGAGGGGATGAGCCGCCGGGAACTGGCCACGATCCTTGCATCCATGCGGGAGGCTGCCGACCTGGCGGGAATCGCCATCGTCACCGGAGATACCAAGGTGGTTCCCCGAGGGAAAGCGGACCGGCTCTTCATCAATACCTCCGGGGTCGGCGCGGTGGAAAACGGGGTGGAGATCAACGGCTGCAATGCCCGGGTCGGGGACAAAATCATCATCAACGGAACCATCGGCGACCACGGCATTGCGGTGTTGGCAGCCCGGGAGGGGTTGGAACTGGGTACTGATATCGAAAGCGACTGCGCTGCCCTGAACGGACTGGTGGCTGAGCTGCTCCATGAAGGGGAATACCTTCACGTGCTGCGGGATCCGACCCGCGGTGGCGTAGCGACTACCCTCAAGGAGATTGCCATTCAATCCAGGGTGACCGTCACCCTCAGGGAGGAGTCGTTACCGCTCAAGAAAGGCGTCAAGGGGGTCTGTTCCATTCTCGGCCTCGATCCGCTCTATGTGGCGAACGAAGGGAAACTCCTGGCGATCGTTTCGCCGGAGCGGGCCGATGCGGCGCTGGAGAGGATGCGTTCGCACCCCCTCGGCCGTGATGCGGCCATAATCGGCGAGGTGACTGCCGTTTCCGATGGCCGGGTACAACTGGAGACCTCTGTGGGTGGCATGCGGGGGGTAGAGATGCTGGCGGGGGAGCAACTGCCGCGGATCTGCTGAATTGCAATTCAATTAACAGGGATGAAGAGGCTATACAGGATAAGAACCTGACGTCCGTACTTTTTTCGCAACGCTACGATTTACGTTTCCTTGTGATGTAGTTTCAACGAGGTTCTGCATGGGACTGAACATTCTGATGGCCGCCTCCGAGGCGGTGCCCTTTGCCAAGGAGGGAGGGCTGGCCGATGTGGTCGGTGCGCTTCCCCGGGCGCTGGCTGCGCGCGGCCATGACGTGCGGGTGGTGATGCCCCGCTACTTGAAGGTTGATCGGGAGCGATACGGACTGAAACTTCTCCCTGGCGTGCTCGTGGTCCCCATGGGAATTATCGGTACGATGTACTGCGGTGTCTACGAGGGGCGGCTTCCCGGCAGCGGCGTTTCCGTCTATTTCCTGGAGCATGAGCAGTTTTATGGTCGTGGCGGAGGGCTCTACGAGGTTGACAACGTGGGGTACCTGGACAACGATAACCGCTTCATCTTTCTCTCCAAGGCTGCCCTGGAGCTTTGCAAAATGCTCGACTTCCGGCCCGACGTGGTCCATGCACACGACTGGCACACGGCAGCCATCCCGGTTCTTCTCAATACCCTCTACCGCGGCGATCCCCACGTGGGGAATGCGGCGTCACTGCTTACCATTCATAACATGCAGCACCAGGGAACGTTCTACGAAGGTGCGATGGAGGTTCTTGGCGTCGGCTGGGAGCACTTCACCTTCCTCGGACTGGAAAAAGACAACCAGGTGAACCTGCTCAAGGGGGGGCTCTACCATGCCACCCTGATCAATACCGTCAGCGAGGGGTATGCCCGGGAGATCCAGACCCCGGAGTACGGCTGGGGGTTGGAGGGGGTGGTACGGGAACGGAGAGCCGACCTTTCCGGTATCCTCAACGGGGTGGACTACGGGGAATGGAGCCCGGAGAGCGACCCCTTCATTCCGGCTAGCTACACGTCCGAAAATCTGGACGGTAAGAAAATCTGCAAGCGGGAGTTGCAGCAGGCCATGGGGCTGCCCGAGCGGGATGACGTCCCCCTCATCGGCATGGTGTCGAGGCTCGTGAAGCAGAAAGGGATCGATGTACTGGCCGAGGCGATCCCCCGTATACTGGAACTCGATGCCCAGTTCGTCATGCTCGGCGCTGGCGAACCGTGGGCCCACTTTTACTTCGGCGACATCCAGGCGGCTTTTCCTGATCGGTTCCGTTGCGTCATCGGTTACGACAATCCCCTTGCCCACCGGATCGAGGCGGGAGCAGATTTTTTCCTCATGCCTTCCGCTTTTGAGCCGTGCGGCCTGAATCAGATGTACTCTCTCCGCTATGGCACCCTTCCCATCGTCCGGGCTACCGGTGGCCTCGATGACAGCGTGGAGAATTTTGACGAACGTTCCCTCTCCGGCACCGGTTTCAAGTTCCGGGACCTCAATGCCGGAGCGCTGTTCGATACCGTCGGCTGGGCTGTCCACACCTGGTACCATCGAAGGGATGCCGTGGAGGCACTCATCCGGAATGCCATGGGCCGGCGTTTCACCTGGGATGAATCGGCGCGCGGATATGAAGGGCTCTATGCAAAGGCGGTAGTCAGGCGGGGGAGAAATGCGGGTAGGTAAACGGTTGCGGTGCGTCGCTGGGGAGCAATTTTCTGTGAGATTAAGCTTCTGAATCTGTAGGGGCGCTTGCTCCGCCCGATGTGAGTTGCCCGTTTTTCAGTTTTCCATAAGCTCAATTTCCACATAGTCGGCCAAAGTCGGGTCCCCTCCCTGCTTCAGGGTCACTTCCGTATAGTACATGCTCCGGTCGCGGTAGGTGTAGCCTCCCACCGTAGTCTGCCGGGCTAGAGTCCTGATGCCAAAAAGGTCGTTCGAGGTTGGATGGTCTGCCGGGTTGCCGGTGGTTGTGACGATGGGGTGAATCTCTTTGAGTTTCTTCACATAGTAGTCGTGAACGTCGGCAAGAGGTGCCCGGGCTGCGTAAACCAGCCGCTTCCGGTTCCCCTGCCCCTCCGCGGGAATTTCCGCCTCTCGCAGTCTGGCCCCGGGGAAGCGTCCGGCCTTCGGCTCTACGGCAACGGGTTCTCTGTTAGGCATGATGGTGAGTCGCTGCCACTTTCGACCGAAATCCCCGTCTACGGCGATGTTCATCTCTTTTCCGTTGACGAAAAGGGGCGGGATCGGCCCGTTATTCGCGATGTTCGTCACTACGCTGGTGGACACATCCACAGCGTCATTGTTGTCAGCGACTTTTCTGGTCATAGTGATGGCTGCAGCCACCGTGGACCGGTTGCCATCGAAGGGGCCGTAAAAGGTGGCACCGTAAGTGCTGATTCCCCGGGAAAGGAGGGTGTCGGAATAATCATCGAGCATCCCCCCCTTGATGGGTTGCTGCGCGATGATCCTGACCAGACAGTCATTCTGCTTGAAAGCTTCGACGGCTAGGCTCTTGACGGGAAATGGGGGTGTGAAGGCGCTGACGAGGAATTGGTTGCCCTGTGCCCGTGCCGTTGGTGACAATGGACCGGAAAGGCATATAAGAATGGCGAGCAGGGCGATGGATGTTCGAAGGATCTTGTCAGGAAAACCAGTCACATGTACCTCCGGGGAAAATGACGAGAGATTGAGTGCCCCAATCTGTTGGGAATGCTGTTAGCAGCTGCTAATTCTTAGCAGGTTTTTGAGATGATTGCCACTGATTTCATGATGTGCATGCTGAAAATGATAAATTTTGGATCAAAAAAAGAGTGACGGCCTCCAGACCGCCACTCTTTTTTTTAATAATGGTTGTACCGTTGCTGCTATCCCATCCGGGCGAGCAGCGGGACGATGAGAAGTGAAACGATGTTGATGATCTTGATCATCGGGTTGACGGCCGGGCCTGCAGTGTCCTTGTAGGGGTCGCCGACGGTGTCGCCGGTAACGGCGGCTTTGTGGGCATCGCCACCTTTGCCGCCGTGATGACCGTCTTCGATATATTTCTTGGCGTTATCCCACGCGCCGCCCCCCGTGGTCATGGAAATAGCGACGAAGATGCCGGTAACTATGGTGCCGACGATAACGCCGCCCAAAGCTTTCGGGCCGAGGGTAAAACCGACGACAATCGGCGCCAGAATCGGAATCAGTCCGGGGATGACCATCTCTTTCAGAGCCGTCTTGGTAACGATGTCAACGCAGGAGGCATAGTCAGGCTTACCGGTCCCTTCCATAATTCCTTTGATCTCCCGGAACTGGCGACGGACTTCGACGACGACTGCACCGCCGGCTGTGCCAACGGCTTCCATGCACATGGCCGCAAAATAGTAGGGGAGCATGCCGCCGATGAACAGGCCGACGATGATGTACGGATCGGAGAGGTCGAAGGTGAGTGGCTGACCGGCCGGCATCAGTGCTTTGAGTTCATCCACATAGGAGGTGAAAAGGATGACCGCAGCCAGACCGGCGGAGCCGATGGCGTACCCTTTGGTGACTGCCTTGGTGGTATTTCCGACTGCATCGAGCGGATCAGTAACGGCGCGGACAGCGTCGTCCAGTTCGGCCATTTCGGCGATACCGCCGGCATTGTCGGTGATCGGGCCGTAGGCGTCCATGGCCACGACGATGCCGGTCAGGGAGAGCATGGAGACGGCGGCAATGGCGATGCCGTAGACACCGGCACACTGGAAGGCGATGATGATGCCGGCGGCGATTACGACGACCGGTGCGGCAGTCGCTTTCATTGAAATACCGAGTCCCGCAATGACGTTGGTGCCGTGACCGGTGGTGGAAGCCTGGGCAATATGCTGGACAGGTCCGTATTCAGTAGAGGTGTAGTACTCGGTGATCCAGAAGATGGCGCCGGTAACCACCAGACCGACAATGGCCGAAATGAAGATGTTCATGGCGCTGAAAGTAACACCGGCGGCATTGGTCAGGCCCTGGGGAAACATCTGCACGGTAACGAAGTAGAAGGCGATGCAGGCCAGAACACCGGAGACGATCAGCCCTTTGTACAATGCCGGCATAATCTTCTGGCTGGCGCCGAGTTTGACAAAAAAGGTACCGATGATGGAGGTGACGATGGAGATGCCTCCCAGGATCAGCGGGTAGTTCACAGCCGAGGTGTTGCCGACAAAGGCGATGGCGCCGAGCAGCATGGCGGCGATCAGGGTAACGGCGTAGGTTTCGAACAGGTCGGCTGCCATGCCGGCGCAGTCGCCGACGTTGTCACCGACGTTGTCGGCGATGACGGCGGGGTTGCGGGGGTCGTCTTCGGGTATGCCTGCTTCGACCTTACCTACCAGATCGGCGCCGACGTCGGCCCCCTTGGTGAAGATACCGCCGCCCAGACGTGCAAATATGGAGATCAGGGAGCCGCCGAAACCGAGGCCGACCAGCTGGCTGACCACTTCCTTAACCGGTGCGCCTGGCATGAGCTTCTGCAGAACCATATAGTATCCGGCGACACCCAGAAGACCGAGGCCGACTACCAGCATGCCGGTGATGGCGCCGCCTTTGAAGGCGACATTGAGGGCCTTGGTAATGCCGGATTTGGCAGCCTCGGTGGTGCGGACGTTGGCGCGGACCGAAACGAACATGCCGATGAAACCGGTCAGTCCGGAGAAGATTGCGCCGATGGCGAAGCCGATGGCGGTTTTAACTCCCAGGGTGGCGAAAAGGGCGATGAACATAACCACGCCGACTACGGCTATGATGGTATACTGGCGCTTCATGTAGGCGCCGGCACCTTCCTGGATGGCGGCGGCAATCTGCTTCATCCGCTCGTTACCCTGGGGAAGCCCAAGAATCCACTGGGCCGAGACAAGCCCGTATACAACCGCAGCTGCGGCGCAGATCAGGGCAAAAATTACTGCATACTGTTCCATTGAAAACATCCTCCTTGTAGAGTTGTGCCTCTGAAAGGCGTGGGTTCGGGAAGGGAAAACGCAGAATCATACGAGGAAAAGCAGTGTCTTGTCAATACTAAAAGTAGTGTTCCTGCCGGAGAAACGTCCCTCGGGAAACAACGCCACGTGCGGACGTGGATGACGTCTTACATCTTGCGCTCTTGTCACCCAAAGGGTATTATGGGACATCATGTTATTGAAATATGGTGATACGGCCTTTGACTGCGGGATAGGCGAAGGCCGGCTGGCAGGTGTCATACGTGCTGTGGTGCCGGAGCCTGTCGCAGGCGCCGGGCAGCTGGTGAATGATGCTCTTGACCGGTGTGAAGAGTATCTGGCACTGTTCCAGCGGGGCGAGCGGGTGATTATCGTCACGTCGGACATTACCCGCCATACGGGGAGCGAGGTATATCTGCCGCTCCTCGTTGAACGTCTGATCCGGGTAGGCATCAAGGAGAGCGACATCGAGATTGTCGTCGCCCTCGGTATCCACCGGAAGCAGACTGAAGCCGAGCATAAAAAGATAGTAGGCGCGCTTTACGGCCGGATCCGTGTCACGGACCACGACTGCGATGATCCGGGGAAACTGGTCTATCTGGGGAAGACCGGCAACGGGGTCGGCGTCGAGATAAACCGGCGCGTTGCCGAGGCGGACCGGGTGATCCTCACCGGCACAATCGGGTTTCATTATTTTGCCGGTTTCGGTGGCGGCCGGAAGGCCATCCTGCCGGGCGTCGCGAGCAGACAGGCGTGCATGGCCAGCCACTTCGCCGTACTAAATCCAGGGGAGGGGAGCGGCAGGAATCCCCGGGCGACCACCGGCAACTTGGAGGGGAATCCGGTCCATCAGGCCATGGAGGAGGCGTGCGCCATGGTGCAGCCGGCCTTCATCCTCAATACGGTCCTTTCTCCCGACAAGCGTATCGTTGCCGTCTTTGCCGGAGACTGGCGGGAAGCTTTCACGGCAGGCTGCCGTTACTATGCAGAACATTTCACCTGCCGTCTCGCCGCCCCGGCCGACCTGGTGGTGGTATCCTGCGGCGGGTTTCCCAAGGACATCAACTTCATCCAGGCCCACAAGTCCATGGAGTACGGGAGCCAGGCATTGCGGGAGGGGGGCGTTCTCGTCCTTCTGGCCGAGTGCCGGGACGGGTACGGCAACGGCACCTTTTTCGACTGGTTCCGTCACAAGGAACTGCCGGAGTTCGAGGCGGCGCTCCGGCGCAATTACGAGATCAACGGCCAGACCGCCTATTCAACCCTTTACAAGGCCCGGCGCTACCGGGTCATTCTCGTTTCCAGCCTTCCCCCCGAAGAGGTGCTGACCATGGGTATGACCCCTGCGGCGTCGCTGGATGAAGCGCTTGCCAGGGCGGAAGCGATGCTGCCGAAGGACTGTACGGCGTATGTCATTCCGGAAGGCGGAACGGTGCTGCCGGTGATTTCGTAGGTGCGCGGTTCCCGCCCCCTGGGTAGGAGAACCCTGCCCCTATATTTTTGATCAGAAAGAGACGCTATGCTTGATGAACGTATCATCCAGAGTTTGAAAGACATCGTCGGGACGGAGAATGTGGCCACCGAAGCCCAGGACCTTCTCTGCTACTCCTACGATGCCACCCAGATGGAGTTTCTTCCCGATGTGGTGGTCTATCCGGGGAGCGCAGAGGAAATCTCACGGATGCTCAGACTTGCCAACAGCGAACATATCCCGGTCTTCCCCCGGGGAGCGGGAAGCGGGTTCTCCGGCGGCAGCCTGGCCAAGGGGGGAGGGATAGCCCTCGTTACCACCCGCCTCAACCGCATCCTTCGCATCGATCAGGAAAATCTTCTCGCCGAAGTGGAACCGGGTGTGGTGACGGAACATTTTCAGCAGGAAGTGGAGAAGCTTGGCCTCTTCTATCCTCCCGATCCCGCATCCCTCAAGTTTTCCACCCTGGGGGGGAACGTCTCCGAAAACGCCGGCGGCCCCCGGGCCGTCAAGTACGGCGTTACCCGCGACTTCGTCATGGGGCTGGAGGTGGTCCTCCCTGCGGGGGACATCATCCGGACCGGTGGCGAAACCTACAAGGGCGTCGTGGGATATGACCTCACCCGTCTCATCGTCGGTTCCGAGGGGACTCTTGGGGTGGTCACCAAGATCATCTTCAAGCTCCTCCCCTATCCGGAAGCGAAGAAGACCATGCTTACCACCTTCGATTCCATCGACGGCGCGGCGCGGGCGGTTTCCACCATCATCAAAAACAAGATCATTCCTACGACACTGGAATTCATGGATTACGCCACACTCCAGTGCGTCGACCGGCGGTTCAGCCTGGGTTTGCCGGCTGAGGCCCGGGCGGTGCTCCTCATCGAGGTGGACGGCGACCGGGATCTGATCGAAAAACAGGCGGCAAAAATCCACGAGGTGATCAAGCCCCTGGGGCTCGTGGAATTCAAGGTGGCAAAGGACGCCGCCGAGTCCGAGGCTCTCTGGAAGGTGCGGCGGCTTGTTTCTCCGTCCCTGCGCGACGTTAACCCGGACAAGTACAATGAAGACATCGTCGTCCCCCGGAGCAAAGTCCCCGACGTCATCCGGCGCATCGAACAGATCCAGAAGAAGTACGACATCCCCATCGTCAATTTCGGCCACGCGGGGGACGGCAACATCCATGTCAACATCATGATCGACAAGGCGGTGCCGGGGATGGAGGAGAAGGCCCACGAGGCTATCGCCGAGGTCTTCAAGGCTGCCCTCGACCTGGGGGGTACCATGTCGGGGGAGCACGGCGTCGGGCTTTCCAAGCAGCCGTTCATCCCGCTGGAGCTGTCGCCGACCCAGATAGCTACCATGCAGGCGATCAAGAAGGCCCTGGATCCGAACAACATACTGAATCCCGGCAAAATGTTCCCCGCAGGATAAGACACGCTTTTGGCGCCATAAAGCGGGTTTGCGTTCGGTCTTTCCTTGTGCGGCGTAGCGCTGCTACGCCTCCGCGGATGCCCTCCGCAACCCCCACTCTGGCATTCAAAATCGTGCCTTAACTGGGTTGAATCGCAACGCATCATGAATGAAAAAAGGCTTGATTGTGGACCCTTTGAAACGAGTAGAACAAGAACTGAAGAAGTGTGTCAAGTGCGGGGCCTGTAGGGCGCATTGTCCGGCGTTTGCCGCCTGGCAGCGGGAGCCGGCGGCGGCCCGTGGTAAAGTGGCACTGGCGCAGCACCTGATGAAACAGGACATCGAACTGGATGACCAGACGTATCTGGCCATGTCCAAGTGCCTACTCTGCGGCAGCTGCGTGGAGAAGTGTCCCAACGAGGTGCCGACCGACGAGATCGTTATCGCGGCCCGGGAGGCGCTGGCCGAGCGACGAGGCTTGACTACCTTCCACCAGGCAGTGGGGCGGGTCATCCGGAACCGCAAGCTGATGAACTTCGGGGCTCTGGCGGCCGCCATCCTGGGGCCCCTTTTCTTTCGCAAGGTCCCAGCCACGTCGGGGCTGCGGCTCCGCTTTCCCCTTCCCTTCGTGGGGGGTAAGCGCCATATTCCCCAGCTGGCGAAGAAGCCGTTCCTTAACCGTCATCCCGAGGTGATCCAGGGGGAGCCGGGAAAGCCGCGCATCGTCTTTTTCGTCGGCTGCATGACCAACTTTGTCTACACTGAAGTGGGGGAGGCTGCTCTGGCTCTCTTCCGGCACCTGGGGTGCACGGTCATCATTCCGAAGGATCAGCAGTGCTGCGGCCTGCCCGGAATGTCCGGCGGCGATCTGGCGACGGTACGGGAACTGGCGGTGAAGAACCTTGCTGCCCTCGAGAAATACGAGGCCGACTACATCATGACCGCCTGCGCCACCTGTGGCGGGGCGCTCCACAAATTCTACCCGCTTGTGGTGGGGAAAAGAAATCCCGACCTCCTGGCACGGCTCAAGGCCATTGCCGGGAAGACCGTCGATGCCGCCCAGCTTCTGCAGCAGCTCGGCCTGAATCCGGCGGAGACCGGTGCCGGGGAAGCGGTTACCATCACCTACCACGACCCATGCCACCTTCGTACGCGCGGAATCACGCGACAGCCGCGGGAGTTGCTCCAAGGTACGCCAGGGGTTGAACTGACCGAGATGGAGGGGGCCGACAAGTGCTGCGGTCTGGGGGGAACCTTCAACGTCTACCACTACGACATGTCCCTCAAAATCAATGCCGGCAAGAGTGAAGCCATTCAGAATACGGGTGCCGAGGTGGTGGTGACCGGCTGTCCCGGCTGCATGATGCAGTTGTCCGACGGCCTCAAGCAGGTAGGGGCACGGACCAGGGTTATGCATACCCTTGAAATCCTGGCCCGCAAACTTCGCTAGCTCAACCGGTTTAACTCTTAATTGTGACAAGCTGTTTTGTTTTTCGCTTAACCCTCGGCTCGCATGACCGTGAACAGAGCAAAACAGAGATAAAATACCTCGTCAAAACAGGCTGTTTCACTCTGCGAAATTTATGTTTGATAAAAATTTTTTATTGACATTAGAAGTTGAAATAGTTTATCTATTACCGGGTAAAATAGAAACTAGTTTTATTTTATCGTTTATAGGTGGAGATTAAATGACCGATTACAACATCGGCGCCAAAATAAAAAAACTCCGGCTTGCAAAGAAAATGACCCTCCAGGCGGTTGCCAGGGAGACCGGTTTTTCGCCTGCCCTGATCTCGCAGATCGAAAACAATAACGTCTCTCCTCCCATAGCCACTCTGTCAAAAATCGCCAAGTTTTTTGACGTCAAGATCGGACTCTTCTTCAACGAGGACGAGGAAGAGTGTCGCTACGAAGTGGTGCGCAAGGGTGAGCGCAAGGTCATCCCCCGAGTGATCTCCCGGGCCGGCACCAGCCAGGGCTACTCTTACGAATCCCTGTCGTTCCGCAAGCAGAACAAAAAAATGGAGCCCTTTTTCCTGACCGTGACGGAAAGGACCGCCGAAGAGAACACCTACAGCCATGATGGCGAGGAGTTCCTCTTTATCATGAAGGGTGTAGCGGAAATGCTGCTGGATGATGAGCGTGTCACACTGCAGGAAGGGGATTGTGTCTACTTTGATTCGTCTATGAAGCACCGCCTTCTGTCAAAGGATGGCTCAGAGGTGCAGGTGCTGGCGGTCGTTACGCGATAGCAGAAAACTCGAAGTTCACTCATTCAACGTTCCCGCGTTGAGCGCCCCATGCCACTCCTCTGGTTTCTTCCCTTCGAGAAGATGCGGATTGTCGGCAACCTGTAGAAAACAGACCTTTTAACCGATTCCCTTTGCAGTTATTATCCCATGTACCGGAAGGATGGCTGAGATGTCTAAAAAAGCGATACAACCATCATTGAAGAACCCCTTTTCGCCTGAAAAAGTTGTAGATTTCACCATACCGGGAGAAATACCCGGAAAAAAGGGTGGCTATGAGGAGGCGATGAAGGAGGGGCATGACCTGATCGAGCGTCCGATCAAGTCTGTCAGTATTGCCCAGATCGAGAAGCAGCACTTCAAGAAGAGGATGACCGTCTGGGAGCGGATCCGTGTGCTCAGCGAAAAAGAGCCCAACATCCTCTTCCAGAACTGGGGCAAGAATCTGGACGGTGCCTCGCTGGTGACCGGCATACTCAATATCAACGGACGTGACGTGGCTCTTTACGGCCACGACTTTACGGTACGGGCCGGCTCCATTGATGCCACCAACGGCCGCAAACTCGCACTTCTCTTCCAGATGGCAGGGGAAAAAGGGATCCCGGTCATCGGGATGAACGATTCGGCTGGTGCCTTTGTGCCGGCCGGGGTGGGCGGCCTGGACGGTTATGCCGAGGCGTTTACGGCGCTGCGCAAGATCAGTGGCGTAGTCCCCTCCATCATGTGCATGTTCGGCTTCAATGCCGGCGGTGGCTCCTACCTCCCCCGTCAGGGGAGCTTTGTCATTCAGCCGAACGATACGTTCTTTGGCCTGACCGGACCCGGCGTCGTCAAGTCGGTCCTGGGCGAGGACGTTACCCCCGAAGACCTGGGTGGCCCCAAGGTGCATGGTGCCTCCGGGGTTGCGGATCTGACGGTGGAAGATGAAGTGGGTGCCCTGCGGGCGGCGATCCAGCTTCTGAACTACATTCCCGACAACAACAGCGTCATGGCTCCCTTCCAGAAGACCAGCGATCCCCTTGATCGCAAGACCTGGGAGATCAATACCCTGCTGAAGAAATCCTTCAACTCGCCTACCGGTTTCAATACCCCCTTCGATGTCTCGATCATGATCCAGCAGATATGTGACCATGGCGATTACTTCGAGATCCAACCCGACCGGGCCCGCGAGGCGGTGACCGCCTTCGGTCGTCTCGGGGGAAACGTGGTCGGTTTTGTTGCCAATAACAGCGCAGTCTCTTCAGGCCAGATCTCCGTGGATTCCGCCTACAAGATCGCTCGCTTCAACCGCTTCTGCAATATCTACAACATACCGATCATCTTCATGGAAGACACTACCGGCTTCCTGCCGGGGCGCGAACAGGAGACCCGCGGCATCGTCCAGGCCGGCCGGGCCATGCTTGATTCCATCGTCGATATCCGCACCCCGCGTATTCTGCTGATTATCCGGAACGCCTACGGCGGTGCCTACGCATCCTACAATAACTATCCTACCGGTGCTGATCTGGTTCTGGCCCTTCCAACCACGCGTCTTGCTGTTATGGGACCGGCAGGGAAGGAGTTCGTTTACAAGGATGAGCTGCGCAAGATTCGTGGTGCCGCCACCGAGAGGATCAAGCTGGGAGTTCAGGAGCGGGTTAATGCAGGGATGGATGCCGGTGAGGCCCGGAAGGACGCGGAGAAAGACGTTGCGGAATGGCTGAAGATCGAGGAAGCGGCACTGAATATGCGCTATGAAAAAGAGCTTATGAATCCGAAGGAAGGTCTGGCATTGGGCTCCATTTCGTCGCTTGTCATGCCCACCGACCTGCGCAAGGTCCTGGGAGAAAACATGAACTTCCTGCTCAGACACTACAAACCGGGGCCGATGCAGGCAATCCAGCGCGAGTTTCACTAAGTATAGAACTATATACCTAATTCGACGAATTGGAGATATCTACCCATGCCACAAGCAGCCGATTATTACATGCACAACCCGCTGATCCACCGAGAGCGCCGTCTGGGCAAATCCACCTCAGAATGGGTGCGCTCTTTCTCCTGTGAAGACCTGAAGCCGCTGATCGTCTGCCGGGGCCCGATCCGCAAAGAAGCGATGGATGTTTACCAGGAAATGGGGATTACCCACTTCGGAATCCTCCTTTCTGAGAAGGATTCCATAGTCTACCCCAATGCCCTTGCTCCTGAACTGCGCCAGCTGACCGACTCCCGTCGTGTCCACCGGGTGCCCGACTATACCGGTGCCAGCAAGGAAGAGCGGGTAGAGCGGATCAACCAGATCATCCAGATCGCCAAGGATAACGGTTACGACTCGATCTTCGCCGGCTACGGTTTCATGGCCGAAGATGAAGAGTTCGTGGCGGCCATTGAAGCGGCCGGACTCAACTTTATCGGCCCCTGTGCCGCTACCCAGGCCCGCGCCGGTAAGAAGGACGAGGCCAAGCGTACGGCACTGTCGGTGAATGTCAGTGTTACTCCCGGCGTGGACAACGTTACTGCCAGGACCCTCCTGAAAAAGCACCCGACCCGGGAGCAACTGCTGGCACTGGTCAAGGCCGAAGAACTGTCCTGCGACACTAAGCTGCTGAAGGATACCAAGCTTCCCCTCGAGACCCTGGCCGATCATATCCTGATGACCTCCTACGCCAAAGGGATCGACCTGTACTCCATAGAAGAGTTGTGTGCCCAGGTCGAGACAGAGGTTGCCGAACTGTTCCGCAAGCATCCCAAAAGTCGTTTCCGGCTGAAGGCTATCGGCGGTGGCGGCGGCAAGGGGCAGCGAATTCTGGGTGCGTCGCTCCTTGCGGCGAAGAATGCTGACGAGAAAATGATCGCGAAGGCGGCCGCAGAAGCCCCGACCCTTGTGCGTGAAGTCCTTAATGAGGTCAAGGCCAATGGGGTGGGCGACAACAAGAACGTCCTGATCGAGCTGAATATCGAACAGACCCGCCACAACGAGATCCAGCTCCTGGGGAACGGTGAGTGGTGCGTCTCCCTAGGAGGGCGTGATTGCTCCCTGCAGATGCACGAGCAGAAGCTGCTTGAGGTTTCCGTTACCCAGGAAGGACTGCTGGCAGCCATCGAAAAGGCCAGGTCTGCCGGCAGGAAAGAAGAGGTCAAGGCTCTCGAGAGCGACCTGAAGGTCCTCAAGCGGATGGAAGAAGAGTCGGCCCGCTTCGGTGAGGCGGTTGGGCTGGACTCCGCCTCCACCTTCGAGTGCATCGTGGACCGTGACCGCCACTACTTTATGGAGGTCAACACCAGGATCCAGGTGGAGCACCGGGTGACCGAACTCTGTTACTCCCTCAAGTTCACCAACCCCAAGGATAAGAACGATTTCTTCATCGTTGAGTCCCTAGTTGAGGCCATGGCCCTCCTGGCCCGCCACAAACAGCGTCTGCCCAAGCCGGAGAGGGTTGTCCGTTTCAACGCCTCGGTCGAGGCCCGACTGAACGCAACCGACCATTCTCTTTCTCCCCATGCCGGTGGCATGGTCCGTTACTGGTCCAAGCCGATCAAGGGGGAGGTGCGTGATGACCAGGGGATCAGCATGGTTAATCCCGACACCGGCCTGTTCGTGAAGTACAAAGTGGCCGGTGCCTATGACTCCAATATCGCCCTGCTGCTCACCAAGGGGGAGGACCGCCTGCGCAGTTACGAGCGCCTTTCCGAAGTGCTGCGCAGCACCACCCTTCGGGGGAGTTCCCTGGCCACCAACCTTGAGTTCCACTATGGCCTGGTTAACTGGTTCCTGGGGCGTAACGTCAATGCCAAGCCCACCACCCGCTTCGTCGTTCCTTACCTGACCCTGGTGGGTACCCTCAAGGAAGAGGCAAACAAGCTGGATGTGGTCTATGCCTTCATACAGATGAAAAAACACTACGCCAAAATGGTTACTGAGCAGTATGCCGGCCAACCGGACATGTGCGCCCGCGAACTGAAAAACATCGCGGCCATCCTGGATCGCAAAGGAACCCTGCTTACCCGTCCCATGGCGCGCCTACTGGATGATCCCCATCTGCTTTCCGGCTGGCTTTCCATGAACACCAAGAATTTTCGCATCGACAAGGGAAAGGTGATCTGGCTGCGTAACCCGCTCGGCGTGCTGAACGAGACCTACGAATACCTGCACATGAGCTATCGTCCCCACAAGCCGGCAGCAGAGATCATCTGGGATCACGACAATGAACTGCTCCAGCAGTCGCTGCATTTCTACCGTACCCTGCGGGAGAAATTCGGTTTTGAGCGGGATGAGTATTTCAAGCTCAATGAAGTTTTGAATAAGGAGAAGCCGCAGGGGGGGTTTGATGTCGAGATGTGGGACCGGATTCGCTCGGCTCATTATGGTTACGAATGTGGACTGGAACTGCTTGGTATGCTGTTTCTGATCGGTGGAAACACCAACTTCTGGGATATGTGCGTACAGGATGACCTGGAAGTGGTGATCCCCGATTATCTCACCGACCTCGATCTCCAGGCCCGGATGAAAAAGATCCTGGTGCCGCCACCGGCCACCAAGGCCGACGAAATCGTTGCGGTCTGCGGCGGGATGTACTACGCCCAGGAGGCACCGGGGCTCCCCGCCTTTATCAGCGAAGGAATGCACTTCGAGAAGGATCAGCCCCTGTATATCATCGAAGTCATGAAGATGTTCAACACCATCAGGGCTCCCTTTTCCGGCACTATCGACAAGATACTGATTGAAGGCGGAGACGGGACCATCGTGCAAAAAGGTCAGCCGCTCTTCAAGATCACTCCGGATGAGAAATTCGTCGAAGTCGATCCCAAGCTGATTGAAAAGGCAAAGCGTGAGCGGACCCTTGATTACCTTAAGGCGGTACTCTAGCCACCTGCGCTGAAATGAAGCGATAACCCCGTAGGGGCGACTGGAAAGTCGCCCCTACATCTGCATATGGAGAGTGAACTTATGAGCATCCAGGAGAGCAAAAAAAAGTGGCAGGAACGGGCAGAAAAGGGACTGGCCAAATCCCCGGAACGGAAGAAGGAGTTCAGCACGACATCCAACATAGAGGTGGAGCGCTGCTTCGCCCCCGGATTCGACTACCCCGGCTATGAAGAACAGCTCGGTTTCCCGGGCGACTACCCGTTCACCCGCGGGGTTCAGCCGACCATGTACCGCGGACGCTTCTGGACCATGCGCCAGTATGCGGGATTCGGTACGGCAAAGGAGTCAAACGAACGGTACAAATATCTTCTGTCCGCAGGCCAGACCGGCCTGTCAGTAGCGTTCGACCTTCCCACCCAGATGGGGTACGATTCCGATGCCTCCATGAGCCTGGGGGAAGTCGGGAAGGTCGGGGTCGCCATCGACTCCCTTGCGGACATGGAAATCCTTTTTGACGGCATTCCTCTCGACAAGGTCTCCACCTCCATGACCATCAATTCTACGGCGGCCATCCTGCTCGCCATGTACATTGCGGTGGCGGAGAAGCAGGGGGTATCGGCGGACAAGATTTCCGGTACCATCCAGAACGACATTCTCAAGGAGTACATGGCCCGGGGCACCTATATCTATCCACCCAAAGAGTCGATGCGGATCATTACCGACATCTTTGCCTACTGCAAGGATCATGTGCCCAAATGGAACACCATCTCCATCTCCGGTTACCACATCCGCGAGGCTGGTTCCAGCGCGGTGCAGGAGGTGGCGTTTACCCTTGCGGACGGCATCGCATACGTGGACGCTGCGATCAAGGCCGGTCTGGATGTGGACGAGTTTGCCCCCCGCCTGGCATTCTTCTTCAACGCCCACAACAACCTGCTGGAGGAGGTGGCCAAGTTCCGCGCCGCCCGTCGCATGTGGGCCCGCATCATGAAGGAGCGATTCAATGCCAAGTCTCCCAAGTCTCAGATGCTCCGCTTCCATACCCAGACTGCTGGCTGCACCCTCACCGCCCAGCAACCGGACAACAACATCATGCGGGTTACCATCCAGGCACTTGCGGCAGTTCTCGGCGGCACCCAGTCACTCCATACCAACTCCCGCGACGAGGCCCTGGCTCTCCCCACCGAGGATTCGGTCCGGATCGCCCTCCGCACCCAGCAGGTCATTGCCTGTGAATCGGGTGTGGCCGATTCCATCGACCCCCTGGCGGGATCCTTCCTCGTTGAATCCCTGACCGATCAGATTGAGAAGGCCGCCATGGAGTACATCGAGAAAATCGACAAGCTTGGCGGGGCCGTGGAGGCCATTTCACGGGGCTTCCAGCAAAAGGAGATCCAGGACTCGGCCTATGCCTACCAGCGGGGGATCGAGACCGACGACCTGATCATCGTCGGTGTCAACAAGTTCACGGTCGCCGAACCACCCCCTACCGGACTGCTGAAAGTGAAGGAGGAAGTGGAAATATCACAGAAAAAATCCCTTGCCGGCATGAAGGCGCAGCGGGACCAGGCAAAGGTGCAGGATGCATTGAAAGATCTCGAAACAGCCGCCAAAGGGAGCGCCAATCTGATGCCGCACATCCTTACCGCAGTCAAGGCCTATGCAACACTGGGGGAGATTGCCAACGTCTTCCGTGACGTCTTCGGTACCCACAAGGAAACGGTGGTGCTCTAACTTGATTGTTGCGGAAAATTAGACGAGTTGTAACATCGTTGACGCACTATCCATCTATAGTGGCGGAGTTAATAATGCTTGAAAAAATAAATCATATCGGCATTGCGGTCCGATCTCTCGATGAGGCGATCCCTTTTTACCGGGACAGCCTTGGCATGAGCCTCGAAGGGATCGAAGTGGTGGCCGAGCAGAAGGTGCGGGTTGCTTTTTTCCAGATAGGGGAATCGAAGATTGAACTCCTGGAGCCGACGGGGGACGACAGTCCTATTGCCGGGTTTCTGGCTAGGAGCGGTCCGGGAATCCACCATGTCGCCTACGAAGTTGAGGACATTGAGGCCTCCATCGGAAAGATCATGCAGGATGGTGCCCGCATGATCGATGCCGTCCCCCGTAATGGTGCCCACGGCACTCGGATTGCCTTCATTCATCCCAAGAGCAGTAACGGTGTTCTTACCGAACTCTGTCAGAATGTCCACTGATACGTCCCGTTCTGAGGAGCTTTCAGCGGGGTAACTACCCGTCTGATCGTGAATATTTTTGCGTTGCCGGATCAATGTCAAAGATTTTTCCTTGACTTTGGTTCGAGATAATTATAGTGTTTCATAAATTTTAAAACATTGTTTGCGTGATTATGTTATATGTAGCAAACAGTTGGGCAAAGATCTGCTGGTTTGGCTTTTTCACTGATAGCCGAGGGAGTCTGGCCAGGCTCAGGCTCCGCTGGTCGCTTCCAACTGTTGACATCCGGCAGTCAATGGGTTATGTTAACCCAGCTTCATCGGGCAAGGATAATAATGAACCTTACACGCATGAACACAAGCCAACAGAAGTGCAACGGGAAGACCAATGTCTTGCGTCCTGCAGGACGACATTGTTCAGAGCCCTGTTTCGTCTACCCGTGATGTCGGGGAGCGGAGCGGGGCTTTTCTTTTGGAGGGGGATTTTAACGTACCCGAGTATTTCGGCACTCTCTTGTGAAAGGTGGTGATACCCCTAAGGATTTAAGCAGTAGGCTGCAGAATGTGATTGATTTTATTTTGATTCCTAATCAACAACGAAGGAGGTAACAGATGAGCATGAAAAAGAGACTTTTGGCTGTCGCCGCAGTATCGGCCCTGACTGTCGCAACGGCGGTGCCTGCGCTGGCGCTGGATAACGAGTTCCACGGCCTGTTCCGGGTGCGGGGGATCATCGACAATTTCAACGATGGCGCCGGCGGCCCAGTTGGGCTGAAAAACAATCCCGGGACCAGAAGTTACATCGAGCAGCGGGCCCGCCTCATGTACATCGCCAAGGCAAACGATGACCTGAAGCTGGTGACCCACTTCGAATTCGACTCCCGCTGGGGCGACAACTCCTACGGTTCCAACGGTAGCACAAGAAACAACGGCGGCGGCATTGGCGCTGACCAGACCAACCTGGAAACCAAGAACATCTACCTGGACTTCAACATCCCCTCAACACCGGTGAATGTTAAACTCGGTATCCAGGGGTTCGACGACGGCTACAAAGGGATCATATCCAGCACCGACGCCGCCGGCCTGGTAGCCAAAGCCAAGATGAGCTTCGGCTCCCTCGGCGGGGCCTATTTCCGGTTTGATGACGCTGTCACTGGCACTGGTGCAGCTGCTACTGCAACGGCACCTGCTAGCTATACCAACAGTTACGTTGGTGTGCCGGCATCTTCTACCACCGCAGGCAGCGTGATCCAGAATTCAACCCCCGGTTACCTGACCCGCGATCTGGTAAACCTGAATGCCAAGGTCAATGTTACCAAAGACGTGAAGGTGGGCGTTGACTATTACCTCCTCTACAGCGACGTGCTGCGCCAGACACAGAACCGCGCTAACATCCACATGGCAGGTATCAACGCCGAGGCCAAAGTCGGTCCGGCAACCGTCGACGGCTTCGTCCTCTATCAGACCGGTAGACTCGGGTCAGCCATTGGAACTGATTCACAGAAGGTCAGCGCCTTTGCAGCCAATGTGGGTGCCAAAGTGAAGGCCGGTCCCGGGACCCTGCGCGCCAATGCCCTCTATATCTCCGGCAACAGGGATAATGGGACGAGCACCCGTAACGACTTTCAGACGATCTTGGAGCGGGGTGCTACCACCCCCGGCCATGCCTTCTATGCAAGCGAGATGCAGATCATGCTCCGCAACAAGTACAACATGAGCTCCGACCGGGCGGTCGTGTTCGACCTGAATAACGGTAGCCAGGGCCTCCTTGGTGGTTTCGTCGGCTATGACCTGGCCATCGACAAGTTCTTCATGAACAGCAATCTTGGTGCGGCAGCCGTTGCCAGGAGCGCAAGGGCAGGAAGCGACTACCTCGGTACCGAGCTTAACACCGAGATCGGCTACAAGATGTACGACAACCTGACCACGTCCGTGCAGGCCGGTTACATGCTGCTGGGCCAATACTACAAGCCTGCCAATGGCTCCTGGGCGGAGAACCCCTACACCGCCAAGCTGCAGGTTAACTACACCTTCTAAATGACGGTAGTAGTGCGCCGGAGGGAACTCCGGCGCACTCTTCTTCCGATTGACAAGGTGTGAAAAGCTGCTCTAATTATCTTCAGAGTATCAATTCTGTGAACGGAGGTTACGCCATGAAGAAAGTTGCGGTTATGGTAATGGCAGCATTCATGATGTCGGCGGCGATGCCGGCTTTTGCCCAGATGACAAAGGAAGAGAAGGACCAGTGCCTGCTCGCTTCCAAGAGTTGCATGGGTGAAGTAAGCAGTATCCAGCAGAAAATGAAGAAACTGAACGCTGAGATCAAAAAAGGTAAGAAAGTTTACTCTGCCGAAGAGCTGAAGAAGCTCCAGGACAAGCTGAAAGAAGCGGAAGATATCCTTGACAAGTTGAACACCAACAACTGATTTCTGCCGATTCGGTATAGAAGGGGGGAGAGGAAACTCTCCCCCCTTTTTTTACTTGCGACGCTCATCCTTCGAATTAAACTCAGCTCCATCGTAAATGTTTTGACTTGCAGACCCCCCTTTGCCATAATCACCACGCTTGAAACCACCCGTAAGGAGTTGCCATGAAAAAGTTTGCAGTTTGCCTTACCCTGCTTCTGTTATTTATCTATGTGCCTGCTGGTGGCGCGGCCCCCATAAAGGCTTATGTCAGCGAATTCTCCGTTACGGGTGGGCAGAACAAGGATGAGCTGAAAGGGGTCCTCCAGACTCTCCTTACAACGCGGATTACCAGCGATGCCGTCACTACCCTCGACAATAAAACCGGGGCCGAAGTTATTGTCAGTGGAAGTTATCTGCAGATTGGCAAGGTGTTCAGCATCGATGCCGTTGCCAGGGATGTCAGAGGGAATGTGGTGACCCGCTCTTTTGTCCAGGGTGAAAGTCAGGACGAGCTGATCGCAGCTGTCGGTAAACTGGCGCAGGTGCTGGCCGGCGGGATCGCAAAGAATTACGTGCCGACAGTGTCTTCACAACCGGTCGCGCCGGTGGCAGGGGCCGTAACGGTGCCGGTTGTGGCGCCACCGACTGATATTGTCAGACCCGTGGATATCATAAAACCGTCAACCGCTGAAAAAGCAGTTGATGCTGCCACCCAGCCGGACATAATACGGGCGGCTCCGGTTGCGAAATCTGTGGGTGGCGGATGGGTGAGCCAGCGTCTGACCGGTGTCATGAGCGGTATCGCTCTGGGAAGAACTCTGGAAAATGGCGAGCGGGAGGTCTTTGTCGCGGGGAACCGGACCTTGAAATACTACCAGATGGGTGAAGGGCTGAAGCTTGTCGCCGAAGTCTCGACCAGCGGCGAAGAGAAGATCCTCGGCGTGGACACGGCTGACCTTGATGGTGATGGCGTACAAGAAGTCTATCTGACGGTGCTGAGTGGCGAGTCCCTGGTTTCGCGGGTCTATCTGGCGGATGGCGCTACCCTGAAAAAGATCGCCGACAATCTTCCGTACTTCATGCGAGGGATGGCGCTGGCGGGTGGAAAGAAGAAGATTTACGTACAGCAGATGTCGTCCGATACGGATTTTTACGGAGACGTCTATGAACTTGTCAAAAGCGGCGACCGCTATGAGATGAAGAATCCCCTCAAGCTCCCCCGGTTTGCCTTTCTCTACAACTTCAACCAGTTCAAGGACCGGGAGGGGAAGACCAATTTTGTGGTCATCCATCCCGATGGCTACCTGATGGTCTACTCAGCTTCACGGGATGAATTGTGGCGGAGCAGCGACAAGTACGGGGGGTCAGAAGTCTATTTCCAACGTCCCGACCTGAGCAATTTCAGGACGACCGGTGATCCCATGCGCTGGATATTCCTCCAGCAGCGTATCACGGTTACCGGGAGCGGCGAAATAGTCGTGCCGCAGAACGGCGGATTCTGGGTTGTGGGGAATAGCCGATCCTACGGAAAGAGTGCGGTAGTTGCATTTGCATGGGATGGTTCGTCGCTTGAAGAGAGATGGAGAACCCGGCAGAGTCAGAACTATCTGGCGGACTACGCTTTCGATGAGACGCGCAAAGAGCTTGTCCTGCTTGAAGCCGTGAAGAAAGAGGGGCTTCTGGACAAGGGGGCCAGCGCGCTCTACATCAAGAAAGTAGAGTAAGAAGTACCAACCGTTCCGAACGGTTCAGCGGGGATGCCCTGAAGGGTATCCCCGCTTTCATTGGGGGATTTAATCGTTGACTTTCCACCGGTATATTGCTAGCATTTCAAGCGTTTTGCTGCAATCCGGAAGCATCCTGACCACGTTCTGTGCATAACATACCCAGTCTGAAAGATACGCCGAAGTGACCAATCCCATCGCCATAGAAGCCCCAATCCCCAAGGGGGTGACCGATTTCCTGCCCGAGAAGGCTGGTAAGATCGGTTATATCGAAGCAAAGATCCGCCGGGTATTCGAACTGTGGGGGTTCCGGCGAATCATACCACCCCTCCTCGAATTCCAGGATGTCATGGCCCTTGGTCTGGGAGAGGAGCTGAAGGAAAAGACCTTCCGCTTTGACGACCGGCACACCGGTCGCCTCCTTGCCATCCCGCCGGACATAACACCCCAGGTTGCCCGGATGGTCGCAACGCGCATGCAGGGGTATCCCCTTCCCCATCGCCTTTGCTATAACGGTCGGGTGCTGCGCCATGCGGAACTCCAGTCTGGCCGGAGCCGTGAGATTTTCCAGGCAGGCGTCGAACTGATCGGCCTTGATTCCCCCGAGGCAGATGCCGAAATGATCGCCATGGCGGTCGAGGTGCTGCAGGGGCTTGGATTCTCCGATTTCAAGATCGATATCGGGCAGCTGGAATTTTTTCGCGGGATCATGGCGGCTGCAGGGTTGTCGGCTTCTGCCGGACGTGGCTTGCAGCAGGCGATCAGCAAGAAGGATGCTTCAGCTGTTCGCGAGCTGCTCGATGCCGAACCCCTCGATGACCGGAACAAGGAAGCACTGGCGGCGCTGCCACGACTTTTTGGCGGCCGGGAAGTGCTCGATGAGGCCGCCAGGGTTGCGACCAATGATCGTTCCCTGCGGGCTCTTGACAATATCTCCCAGGTGCTTGATATTCTTGCCATCCACGGTGTGACTGAATATCTCACCATTGATTTAGGGGAGATTCGCGGACTCGATTACCATACCGGCCTGACCTTCGAAGGTTTCGTGGCCGGTCTGGGAGAGGCCGTCTGTGGTGGCGGCCGCTATGACACCCTGACGGCAAACTACGGCATGTCCGCCCCGGCCACCGGCTTTGCGTTCAACATCCTGTCTCTTCTCAATGCGCTGGAGAGACAGCCGGATGTTCAGGCGAGCACGAACCGTGATTTCCTGCTTTTCAATCTGAAGGAAGATCGCCGCGAGGCACTGGAGATTGCGCAGGCGTTACGGAGCAAGGGGTTTTCCACGGCCAGGGACATCATCCGGCGTGGTTTCGAGGATTCTCTGGCCTATGCCCGGCGGATGAACATTCTCCGTGTGCTTGTGCTGGGGGGAGATTGTTGTGCCGATGACGAGGTCTTTATCATGCGGGTAGCGGATGGCAAAGGGCTCAAGTTAAAGAAGTCAGACCTGTTCCACGCGGAACTGGTCATGGATTTTGATCGAGAATCTGAGTAAGTCCTGACAAGGAGACGGCTATGGCGAATGTCGTGGTGGTAGGAGCCCAATGGGGCGATGAAGGAAAAGGGAAGGTCGTTGACATATATACTGAATTTGCCGACGACGTGGTGCGGTATCAAGGGGGGAACAACGCCGGGCATACCCTCGTGGTCGGAGAAGAAAAAGTGGTGCTCCATCTCATCCCCTCGGGAGTACTTCATGAGGGCAAGAGGTGCATCATCGGCAACGGTGTGGTTCTCGATCCGGAAGTTTTCATACGGGAGATTACCAACCTCAAGGCCGCCGGTCGTCTTCAGGATGACAGCTGTCTCCTTCTCAGCGAATCGCTCCATGTCATCATGCCCTACCACAAGCGGATCGATATCGCCCGGGAGGCTCAGAGCGGTGACAAAAAGATAGGCACCACCGGCCGCGGTATTGGACCGACCTACGAGGACAAGATCGGTCGTCGCGGCATCCGGCTTATGGATCTTCTCAATAAAGACCAATTTGCCCGCAAGCTGAAGGAGCAACTGCCCGAGAAGAATTTCATTCTTGAAAAACTGCTGGGTGAGGCACCCCTGGTCTTTGAGGAAATTTTCGAAGAGTACTGCGGGTATGCGGAAATTCTCCGCCGCTATGTTGCCGACACCACCCTGGTTCTCCACCAGGATGTGCGTGCAGGCAAAAAGGTTTTGTTCGAGGGAGCTCAGGGGACCATGCTTGACGTCGACCATGGAACCTACCCTTTCGTTACCTCGTCATCCACGTGTGCCGGCGGAGCCTGCACCGGTACAGGGGTGAGTCCGAGGGATATTCATGAAATCATCGGCATTTCCAAGGCGTATATCACGAGGGTTGGCAGTGGACCGTTCCCGACCGAACTCCTGGATGCCACCGGTGAACAGCTCCGGACAACCGGTCACGAGTTCGGCGCAACTACCGGTCGACCCCGTCGCTGCGGCTGGTTTGACGCGCTGGTTGCAAAATATTCGGTTCGGGTAAACGGCCTGACAGGCATTGCCCTGACCAAGCTCGATGTGCTCGACCATTTTGCCACGATCAAGGTCTGTACGGCATACTCCTGTAACGGAGAAGTGCTCGACGAGCTGCCGGCCGATCTTGATTTGTTTGAAAAGTGCAGACCGGTATACGAGGAGTTGCCGGGATGGGATACGGATATCAGCAAGATAAGGAATTTTGCAGATCTGCCCGAGAATGCCCGGAATTATGTGAAGCGGCTTGAACAGCTGGCCGGTTGTCCCATTGTGATGGTTTCGGTCGGACCCCGGCGGGATGAAACCATTCTGCTGCGAAATCCGTTTGCCTGAAATATAGGTAAAAAAATTCTTGACCGGCTGGACGGAATGTAGTATAAAGTTTTTCTTGTCGCAACGAGCCGCTAGCTCAGTTGGTAGAGCACCTGACTTTTAATCAGGTGGTCGTTGGTTCGATCCCAACGCGGCTCACCATGTCCCCTTCGTCTAGCCCGGCCCAGGACACCGCCCTTTCACGGCGGCGACACCGGTTCAAATCCGGTAGGGGACGCCACAAATCAGAAGGCCCCGGAGTTCATCTCCGGGGCCTTTTTTTATTTATCGCCATGTACTTGCTTGTCTTTCGTGAATGTTCCCTGATCACATTGCGCCGAGATTATTCCACCATTCATTCACTCAGCGCGAACGCCGCTTGCTGTGACATGATGGCATGGACCGCCCGGGTTGGGGGGATGCTGGTTGAGGCAATCTGCTTGTACATTTTTAGAAAAAAAGGTAGTCTCACAGTCTCAGACCAACATAGTCGACATACATCACTTTATAGGAGTCTTGCCATGAAACAACTTGTGAAATCTCTATCCTTTGCCTGGTTACTGGTGCTTCCTTCCCTCGGAGTGGCGGCCGGCCCGACTGCTTCCCACCCTGCTCTTGCACCCGCGACTCTTCCGGCCGCGACTCCTCCGGCTAAGGAAGACAAGGGAGACGGCGCCATCACGGGGAAAATCGTTGAAACCATGAACAGCGGTGGATACACCTATGTCAACCTGGAGAAGAACGGCAAAAAGACGTGGGTGGCTGCAGCCGAGAGCCGCGTGAAAGTAGGGCAGGAGGCGAGTTGTCCGTCCGGCATGAAAATGGACAATTTTACCAGCAAGACTCTTAAGCGCACCTTTGAGAGCATAGTCTTTTGCAATAGCCCGTTGGAAACGGTGGGAGGCAAAATGGATGCCGCACAGAAGTCTCCCGGCAGCAAAGGGGCGAAAGTCGCTTCCGCCGAGGCGATCAAGGTCGAGAAGGCAAATGGTGCCAATGCTTATACCGTTGGCGATATCTACAAGAACAAGTCCAGGCTGGACAAGAAGACGATCGTGGTGCGTGGGAAGGTGGTAAAGGTGTCGAGCGGCATCATGAACAAGAATTGGATACACCTGCAGGATGGTACCGGCAGCCAGAAAAAAGGGACCCACAACCTCGTGGTCACTTCCCAGGACCTGCCTTCCGTGGGGGATGTGGTGACTATGCAAGGTACCCTCTATAAGGACAAGGACTTTGGCAGTGGTTACAAGTATGATGTAATCGTGGAAAAGGCAACGATTCAGAAATAGTCACAGTTTTTCTCCCAAGGTACTTTAGCTCTGTTTCGAGGATGTCAGCCCTAACGACTTCCGTCACCGAACTCATTGTTACTGGGTGTACAGGAAATGCAGATGCACAACACTGCTGACGAAACGGCTGCAATTGAAGTTGCCCCGCTGCGGAGGGCTTCCCGGGAGGATGTGCGGCGTGCCCGGTCCCGGATACTCATGGAAGAGACCATTTCTCTTCTGATGGAAACGATGCCTGCTTATGGGCTCATTCTCAACGAGGAGCGTCAGGTGCTGGCGGTCAATGACCGACTGCTGACCGCTTTCGGCATACATGACGCGACCGCCCTGGTAGGCAAGCGGCCGGGCGAGGCGATCAACTGCATTCATGCCGATGAAGGCGTCGGAGGATGCGGAACGGGGAAACATTGTGCGGGTTGCGGCGCGGTAATGGCCATCCTGCAAAGTCAGCAGCAGGGGCATTCAGCGACCCGGGAGTTCCGGATTACCATGGATGTCGACAGGTCCGCCAGTCTTGACCTGGAGGTAACGGCAACACCGATGCATGTCGGAGGCATGAAGCTGACGGTGTTTTCCATGCGGGACATCAGTGCCGAAAAGCGGCGCGATGTGCTGGAGCGGGTCTTTTTTCACGATATCATCAATACTGCCGGCGGTATTCACGGCCTTGCCGAAGTTCTCGCCCGGGGGGACTTGCTTACACCTGAGCAGGATAGGGAGTATCGTCTCTGGATGGTGAATCTTGCCCAACAGCTGGTGGAGGAGGTCACCTACCAGCAGGAACTGGTTTCGGCGGAAAAGGGGGATTTTCGCCCGACACTCAGTGCTCTGTCGGTGCCGGAACTATTGAGAGAGACGCAGGCTCTCTATGCCAACCATGACATTGCATCGGGAAGGAGTCTGGTGCTCGGGGCAGTGCCGGAATGCCACATCGTCAGTGACCGGGCTATCCTGCGCCGGATTCTTGGTAATATGGTGAAGAATGCACTCGAGGCGGCCAAGGCGGGAGAGGTGGTAACGATTTCCGCGGAGACGGGATCCGACACCATTACACTGTGTGTTCATAACCCCGGAGTCATCCCTCTTGACACGCAGTTGCAGATATTCCAGCGTTCCTTCAGCACAAAGGCCGATGCCGGGCGAGGGATCGGTACTTACAGTATCAAGTTGTTCGGAGAGCGCTACCTGGGGGGAAAGGTCGGTTTTTGCAGCAGGGAGCCCGACGGCACCATCTTCAGTATCTCTCTTCCTCGCGAACTGCCCTCCCGTTCATAAGCCGTCTGAGACTGAATTTACACCTGCTGCTAATTAAAATGTAAAAAACACTTGCCATCTAACACAATTGCCTCTATACTTCAAAAGTTGTACACTTCCAGCCCGGCGGCTTGCAGTCACCATGCCGCCCCCAGCTGCATCGCTCACTAACCCCCTCTCTGTTTTGGCATTTCTTTCCTGAAACAGCGTTCAATACACGGTTGGCGACGATGAATTAAAGTCGGTCGTCCCTGTGTTGTCGCCGTTCCTCAGTGGCCCATCCGTTTGGTCCCGCGGCCCACGCATGTCCCCGCAAACCTACGAAAAGGATATCCATGTCGTTTGCAGATCTGCAGCTTTCTTCTTCCATTCTCAAGGCCATCACCGCGTGTGGCTACACCGAACCTACACCGATCCAGGAACAGGCCATCCCCCAGGCTCTTGCCGGCCATGATCTCATGGCTACCGCCCAGACGGGAACTGGCAAAACGGCAGCTTTTGTTCTCCCTGCCCTCAACCGCCTGTCTGAACCGTCGTTGGAGAAGGGTCGTGGCCCCAGGATCCTGGTGCTGACGCCAACCCGTGAGTTGGCCAACCAGGTCACCGATGCGGTCCGCACCTACGGCAAGTTCATGCGCGTCAGGAGCGCCGCAATTCTCGGCGGGATGCCTTATCGTGAACAACTGCGCCTCCTTTCTCAGCCCCTCGACATCGTGGTGGCCACTCCCGGAAGGCTTATCGACCACCTGGAGAGGGGCCGAATCTCCCTGAACAGGCTGGAGGTTCTGATTCTCGATGAGGCCGACCGGATGCTCGACATGGGATTCAGCGAAGATGTCGACCGCATTGCGGCAGCAGCACCGGCCAGCCGGCAGACCCTTCTGTTTACGGCGACGATGGATAAAACCATGGCCGGTCTCGCACAGCGCCTTTTACGGGAGCCGGTGCGCATCGAGATTGCTCCTAAACAGGTTACCCTCGATACCATCGAGCAACGTCTCCATGTGGCGGATAACCTGCAGCACAAGAACCGCCTTCTTCAACACCTCATCTCCGACACAGAGCTGACCCGGGCGATCATCTTCTCTGCCACAAAAGTCGCAGCCGACCAGTTGGCTAGTGAACTCAGCTCCCAGGGGCATTCTGCCGCCGCCCTTCATGGCGACATGACCCAGGGTGCGCGCAATCGGACCATCATGAACATGAAGCGGGGCAAGATCCGCCTGCTGGTCGCCACCGACGTGGCAGCGCGAGGACTGGATGTTACGGGTGTCAGCCATGTAATCAACTTCGATCTGCCGAAGTTCGCCGAAGATTATGTCCACCGTATCGGCCGTACCGGCCGGGCCGGCGCCAGCGGCATTGCCATCTCCTTTGCCTCTTTCAACGAGATCAACTACCTGGAAAAGATCGAGCGGTTCATTGGTAAATCTCTGCCGCAGCTCGTCATACCCGGGCTTGAGCCGACACGGCCGTTTCGCGCCCGTACCGGTGGTGGCCCACGCAACGATTCCCGTGGAACTGGCCGCAAACCTGCCAAGTTCTCGGCAGGGGGACAGCGTAACGAGCAGAGCAGGGGTGAGGCTGCAGGCAAGTCCCGTATAAAAAAATGGGGTGCCCCGCGCCGTGAACAGGCACCGGTCGTGGTGGAGCATCGCGGCAGCGCCGCCAGCCGCTCTGGACGGCGAGTCATTTAGTATCACCTACAATTGACGTGACAAAAAAGCGCCCCCTCTGTTCAGGAGGGGGCGCTTTTTGTTGCTGTCACACCAAAATCTTTTCCATCTGTGTTGAAACCCTGAATACTCATCCTGGCTTCTGGTTTTTTAGCGCATCGCATAATCCCGTAGTGCTCCGTTATTTCCCATGTGTGTTGTAACATGCTGTTATTGCAGGGGCCAGTCAAAGATCGGTCTCTTGCCTGTAATTTGTAAGCCGCCATATAACGAGATTAAGCCGTGCGGAAAAAATGCAAAATACATCGTCTTAAGCATATATTAATATGAAAGGGATTTAACGCTGCAACATACCGTAATTGCATAAGATTAAGCTTTAAGGGATTATAATTTTAATGAAAGGGTCAGTCTGGCTTTTCTTATGCAATTTAACGGGCAATACAACGATGTGCAAGATTATGGAGGACGCAATGGATTTTTTGTCCACAATGATGCTGGTACTAATAGCTCTTCTGATCTCTTTGTCGCTCCCGAGGATCTATGCAGACTGGTTGTCGCTCCAGAACCACTTCGTCGAGGGTGAGGTTGAGCAGCTCCGGGCCTTGCTGTCTTTAAAGAAACTGGGAATGCAGCGGCATTTTGGCTTGGCCGTACTTGCCATAGTCATGGCAAAAGTCATCGAGGGAAGCTCTCTTGCCGAAGGAGCGCCGCAACTGTCACAAATTACGGCAGTCTACGCTTGTATTTCACTGATGCTGGCCTCTGTTGAGTCTCTGTTTGCCCAGAAAATAACCGCTCAGCTCTCCACTGTTCAGGAGACGGAGGATCGGTACTAGCTTCCCGCAAAATTTAACGCCTTGCGTCATCAGGTTATATTCGCATAAACACGCCGTGCACTGTCTTGCACCTATTCTCCGGTCGACCCCGCCGCGCTTATATTCACCTTCTGATGTTGCCAGTCTAAACCCGCGATCATACTTTGCGTAGCATCCCGTTTCGTGTATGATGCCTTCATGACACTCTTCGTCCTCGGCATCTGGCTTATCATCACCGCTTGTGGCTACCTTCTTCGTGCGCTCAACCTTCGGCACCTGCGAGCCCATGGCAACGAGCTTCCCCCGGAATTTAACGGAATCATCGATAGTGAGACCCTGCGCCGCACCGTAGCCTACACCCTGGACCAGAGTCGGGTCGGTCTGATGGAATCGCTTTACGACAATCTCCTCCTTCTCCTCTTCCTGTTCGGCGGGGTTCTCCCCCTCTATGACCGCTGGGTGGCATCACTTACTCCTTCGTTCATCGTCGGCGGGGTCCTTTTCTTTCTTCTCATTACTTTAGCCCAGACCCTGCTTGACACCCCCTTCGATCTCTACCGGACCTTCCGGCTAGAAGCCCGCTACGGTTTCAACACCACGACCGGCCGTCTCTGGCTTGCCGACCTCTTCAAAGGAATTGCCATCACCTTGATTCTTCTTGGCTCCCTGACTTCAGGAGCTCTGGCCATTATTCGATGGAGTCCCGGGTGGTGGTGGCTCTGGGTGTGGGTTTTTTTTGCCGTCGTTTCCCTCGTCCTTATGTACATAGGGCCCTACGCCATCGAACCGCTCTTTAATAAATTCGAACCGGTGAAAGAAGAGGGGCTTGAGGATGAAATCAGACTCATGGCCGAACGGGCGGGACTGACGGTGAGCCGGGTCATGCAGATTGATGCATCGAAGAGAAGCTGGCATTCCAATGCCTACTTCACCGGCATCGGTAGGGTGAAGCGGATTGTCCTCTACGATACCCTCATCCGGCAGATGACCCACCAGGAAATTCTGGCGGTGCTTGCCCACGAGATCGGTCATTGGAAGAAGGGGCACATCTGGAAACAACTTGTGATGACGGAGGTGGGGGCTCTCCTGGCCAGTTACGCAGCGTGGTGGCTGCTGGGGTGGGGCGGTCTGCCTGGCCTCATCGGCCTTTCAGGGAGCTCCTTCGCTGCCCGGTTGACGATCCTCGCGTTTCTGGGGTCGATGCTTGCATTTCCCTTCACTCCCTTCTCCAGTTGGCTGTCCCGCCGCCACGAATGGGAGGCTGACCGGTTTGCCACGGAACTCTCCGGCCATCCAGGGGCGCTCGCCACCGCCCTCGTCAAGCTGTCCGCGGAAAACCTCGCTAATCTCCATCCCCATCCTTTCTACGCCTGGTTCTACTATTCTCACCCCCCCGTGGTTGAGCGGGTGCAACGGTTACAGGCGTCTGCTGATTAGCAACGTCAATCTGCATAACCTGCAAACGGGGGACATGCTGAAAATATTCTGGCTGTAAGGCGACGCAAAAAGTGCAGGGACATGCCCAGGCATCTTTTCTTGGCGTCTTTTTGTCTTTGCGTCGATTGATGCGAGTCAGTGGGGGTCAGATGGCCTTGCGCCAGGCGAGCCGCCGTTCCAGCCAGCGGGAAAGGCTGGTGAAGGCATAGCAGAGGAAGAAGTAGAGCACTGCAATGAAGATGAATATCTCGGTCGGGTAGGCCATGGTCCGGTTGTTGATCTGGGTGGCGACGTGGGTCAGTTCGGAAACACCGACGATGAAGGCGAGGGATGTATCCTTGATAAGGGAGACGAATTGGTTGACGAAGGAGGGGATCATGTTGCGCAGACCCTGGGGAAGCACGATGTAGAGCATTACCTGCCAGTGCTTGAGGCCGGTGGAAATGGCCGCCTCGGTCTGCCCTGCGGGGATACCTTCGATGCCGGCGCGGACAATCTGGGACATGTAGGCGGAGGTGAAGAGGGTAAGTCCCATGATGACGGTCTGACTTTCCGGAACGGTGCGTCCCATGAGGGCCGGGAGGAGGAAATACATCCAGAATATCACCATGAGGAGCGGCAGGCCGCGAACTGCATTTATGAACAGGTTGACGGGGTAGCTGATGAACGGATTGCGAACGAGGCTCAAAAGCCCCAGTACGAGCCCGCCGAAGAAGGAAAGGATGCAGGATGCAACCGCAAGGTAGATGGTAAGCCCAAGGCCGCCAAGGGGGCCGTGGGGGTAACGGCCAATCATGAAGTAGGTGAAGTTGTCCGTGATGACGTTAAAGTTGAACAGTTCGCCCATGTCAAACCGCCCTGTTCGGGTTGAGCACCCGTTTGTCGTAGAGATGAACCAGCGCGGTAATGCTTGAGGAGAGTACCAGGTAGACAACGGTTGCCGCGGTGAACGCCTCGAACCCCTTGAAGGTGTAGCTCTCTACCTGGCGCGCCTGGTAGGTGAGTTCCATGACGCCGATGGTCATGGCCAGAGACGAGTTCTTGGCCAGGTTGAGGAACTGGTTGACCAGGGGGGGGACGGTGATCCGGACCGCCTGGGGGAGAATGATGTACTGCATGGAGCGAAGAAACGAGAATCCGGCACTGCGGGCTGCCTCCATCTGTTCCTTGGGGATGGAGAGGACGCCGGAGCGGATGTCTTCGGCTATAAATGCCGAGGTATAGATGGTCAGCGCGATAACCGCAGCGGCAAACTCGAAGTTCGTGCTGTTGAGCCAGTCATTGACCGCCGTGGGAAGGATTTTGTAAGAACCGAAGTACCAGAAAAATATCTGCACGAGGAGCGGTGTGTTCCGGAAAAACTCCAGGTATGCCAGGGCAAACCAGCGTGCCGGCCGGAAATTGCTCATTCGCATGACTGCGATGAGAAGTCCGACGATGAACGCCAGAACGATTCCGACAACGGAGATCTGGAGGGTGACCTTGCAACCGGACACCAGCCACTCGAAATATTTGCCGGACGTGACGACCGACCAGTCGAACTGATACGTGAGCATGTGAACTTTTCCGTGAGGAGTGAGGCGTAAGGAATGTATCCCTACGCCTCACTGGTTACCTTATTTGTCTGCTGTAATCTTGAAATTCCGCTTCAAGTGGAACTGGGTATTCGGGCCGAACCATTTTTCGAAGATCTTCTTCGCTTCGCCGCTTTTCTCCATTTGCAGGATGGTCTTGTTCACGAAGTCGACGAAGTTCTTGTCCCCTTTGCGCATTCCGAGGCCATAGGGTTCATCGGAAATCTGCAGGTTCGGGATCTCGAACTGGGCCTTGTTGGGGGCCTTGGCGAGAATACCGGCCAGGATCGCCTCGTCAGTAGTGACGGCAGCGACCTTCCCCTGTTGCAGTGCCAAGAAGGCCTGGGGGTAGTCGTCGAAGGAGAGGACGGTAGCCGTCGGGATGGATTTCTTCACATTTTGCTCCGAAGTAGAGCCCTTAGCGGTGCCGATCTTCTTTCCTGCCAGGTCTTTCAGTGTACGGACAGTTCCTTTTTTGGTGATAAACTTCTGGCCGGTAAAGAAGTAAGTATGGCTGAAATCGACCTGCTTGGCCCGCTCAGGGTTTTTGGTCATGGTGGCGGCGATGATGTCGATGTTCCCCTCCTGGAGCTGGGGCATCCTGCTGGCAGAGGTCACCGGCTTGAGTTCGACCTTGACGCCGAGTTTCTTGGCGATGGCATTGATGAAGTCAATGTCGTAGCCGACGATGGAGCGGGTCTTCTCGTCGATGTAGCCGAAGGGGGGAAGGGAATCCTTGACACCCGCCACGAGGACACCTTTCTTCTTGACCTCCGCCAGGGTGTCGGCGGGGGGAGCCGCAAGTGCTGCCGTACCAAGAACGCCAACCAGTACCAGAGCCAGTGCAACGGTTATCAGTTTCCTCATGCCATGTTCCTCCTTAAAAAAATGGTGATTGCAGATTAACACTGAAGGGGGTTTTCCGTTTAGTGCATGGGGGAGAGAAGTTGTTTTAAAAACTGTTGTGCCCGTTCATGCTGTGGATTGCGGAAAAACTCCTCAGGTTTTGCCTCTTCCAGCACAACTCCGTGGTCCATAAAGGCGACCCGGTGGGCGACCTCCCGGGCAAAGCCCATCTCGTGGGTTACCACCACCATGGTGATCCCGGTCCCCGCCAGGTCCTGCATGACCGCCAGCACCTCGCCGATCATCTCCGGATCAAGTGCCGAGGTCGGCTCGTCGAACAGCATGATCTTCGGCTTCATGGCCAGGGCGCGGGCGATGGCGACCCGCTGTTGCTGCCCGCCGGAGAGCTGGGAGGGATAGGCGTCCCGCTTTTCGGCCAGTCCGACCCGTGCCAGCAGAGTCATTGCCTGCTCCTCCGCCTCCTTCTTCGATGTCTTGCGTATCTTGAGGGGGGCCAGGGTAATGTTGCTGAGAACGGACAGGTGGGGGTAGAGGTTGAACTGCTGGAAAACAAAGCCGATCTCAGCCCGAAGTTTGTTGATGTCGGTTCTTTTGTCCAGGAGGTCCATCCCGTCAACGACAAGTTTCCCTTCATTGATGGGCTCCAGCTGGTTGATGGTGCGGATGAGGGTGGACTTGCCGGAGCCGGATGGTCCGCAGACGACCAGTACCTCTCCCGGCGTGATCCGGAGGTTGATATCGTTTAAAACGTGGAGTTGTTTGAACCACTTATGGACACCGGTAAACTGGATCATTGCCTGGCTCCTGGCAGATTTGTGATTGAAGGGATGCTCGCCCGGATACTGGCGTAAAATCTCCACAATTGTAGCTACATCGGCAAAAAAATCAATCTACAAACTGCTGTTCTGTAATTAAAATGGTTTATTAGGCGTGCCTCAGGGGAGGGCCGGCCGGGAGAGAATCCCTCTGATCGGAATCTCATAATGACCTGGAGACGTCAGGTGCTTTGTCAGGAGGAGAAAGACGAATTTCTGCTGCTCGAGAAACTCGGGTTTTGGCATCAATTCAAGGGTGAGATTGAGGGGTGCGTTGGCGAGGGGGGCGGTTATGGGGAGATCCCCCTTGAGCCGCACATAAAGTCCATCCCCCTCAAGGGAGAAACTTTCAAGGGTTGCTTTGCCGCCGGTAATTTTCAACATTCCCTGTATCTGCCGGTAGTTTGCGTCCGGCAACGGAGTCCCGCCAATCTTGATGCCGGCCAGTTCCGCCCCTTTGACGTCAAGCTTTACCTCGCCGCGGGCAGTCTTCTGGCGGCCGCGCAGACGCGCGTCGATCTGCAGAATTCCCTTGGCGGAAGCGCCAGTGACGGTGGGGAAGAACGGAATATCCTCCAAACGGATCCCGCTGGCATGCAGTTCGCCTCCCTGGCGGTGGGACCATATGCCTTCGAGTTTGCCGCTGCCGACCCTTGCCTGGGCGGTAACCTTTACGTCTCCAAGAAAGAGCGGCAGGATTTGCAGTCGGACCGTTGCCGTGTCGGCTCGAAAAAGAGGTCCGCGATCATCGCCGATCTCCACTGCTTTGGCGGTGAGGCCGAAGGGGAATGCCTTCCCAAAGTTTGAAGCGTGAAAAATGTACCCTTCGTTGGCAAGTCCGCGGACAATAACGCCTTGCAGTGCCCTCGAAGGGATGAAAAACAGGGTAAGGAACAGGAAAATAACAAGAGCCGAAGGGATCCCAACGGTCAGGTAGAGCCAACGACGCGGTTTCATCGCTGCCCTGTCGGCGCTGCCTTGAGGAGGGCAATGGTGAGGGTCAGATCGAGGCGGGACGGGTCATCGAAGCGGGTCTTGAGAAACGCCTTTTTGATGACGACGGGCTTGCTCCCCTTTTCCAGCCGGTGGAGGAGGTTGACCGTTTCGTTAGGGGTGAGCCCGTCCATTTTCACTTCAGCGGCGTCTTCGACATAACCTGGCTGTTCCTCTCCCTTTACTGGCTTGATCTGGCTGTTCTTTCCCTTGATTCCTATCTCGTCGATGAGCTTGGCCGGAGAGTCGTCGGGACGGGTAGCGGCGAGGCGGTTCGCCAGTTTTTGGGCACCGGCGTTAGCAACCTGGTAACGCTGGCTGAGGACGAGCATTTCGGCCACATCCCCTTCCCTTGCGGTGCGGAGTTTAGCAAGATGGGCGATCCTGGTATTTGCGGCGGAGAAAAGCACGGCCAGGGCGAGGACGACGGCGATGCCGATTCCCCAGCGGAGACGGGTGGTGCTGTCGAGATTACGGTACTGTTCGGCCAGGAGGCGCAGATAGGTCATTTCTTCTCCTCCTTGTATGTGCCGCGGAACTGGAAACTGACTGTTCCATCAGGTTTTGATTTTATCTCGCTTACTTCACCATCGCTGAACGCGGCAGCTGCCCGTGTCTTGAAATCATTAACTCCCTGGATGGAACGGGCATCCCCCTTGAGCCGGAGCTGCCCGTGGTCGAATTCCGCCTCGTAGATGCCGGTGATGTCGTCACCCTTGAGCTCCGCCGCTTTGGTCAGCGCTGCCAGAACGCTACCGGTCGCCGTGCTGCCGGAGAGGCGCCGTATTTCACCCTTCAGTTCTCCGACGGCATCCACTGGCTTCTTCCGGTTCGGGAACACCTGCCGGTAGACGGTGAGAATCGAGGTGTCAAGGGAGTTCAGGTCCCGTCGCACCAGGTAGTAGCGGACAGATGTCTCGGCGATGAGTGCGACGATAAGGATTGCCGCAAGGACCAGGGTCATTCTTAACTTGCGGCGTGCCGACGCGTCGCCGGCGGTGTACGCCAGGTTGCCGCTCCTGAAGTTGACGGCTGCTCCGGAGACGCAGGCTGCTGCAACGGCATAGGTGGAGGCAAGGTCCCGTGCAGTCTCTGCATCGCCTGCAAATGCACGGGCTGCAGAGCCGGTCAGTGGAAGCTGCCTGAACGTCAGGCCAGCAGCGGTTTCGGTGGCAGGTGCATGTGCCAGGACGCCGTGGAGGAACACCTCACGGACCGCTATCTCTTTGCCGAGTTCCAGGGCAGCCAGGGTTCGCGCTACTTCTGCGACAGGATCGACATCTGCAAGGGGGCGGCAGAACAGGAGCCGACCGTTCTGGGTTACGGCCAGTGCCTCGCCGTCGGTAATGGCAACCGGCTCTGTCGTGTCGGACGGCGAAAGGAGTTCGGCCCAGTGAAGGGGAGCGACGCTTACCGTTTCCGGTTCGAGGCCGGCCTCGGTCATGGTTCGTATCAGATCGGACACCCCGCTACGCCTGGTCCATACCGCCAGGGACTTGCCGTCGGCCAGGGGGATTGCGTCGAATACCAGTTCGTCGGTGTCGATGGCCGTTTCCCCTTTGAGCTCCAGAGGGAGTACCTGGCGCGCCTTGCGTCGGTCGGCGAGAGGAAGGTCAATCTCCCGCAGAAAGAGGCTGGAGGGGGGAAGGGACAGCACAACTTTTTCTTCGTGCTGGCGTTTGCCGGCCAGTTCCTTCAGCAGGCCGGCAAAGTCAGGCTCGCCGGTGAGAGGATTGCGGCCACCTTCCAGGAATGCAAGCTCACTGCGTCGGCGCTGAAAACGCCCCCAGAGCACCTCGCTATTCGTCAATTGTACGATAAGGTACGTCATCAGTATTCTCTCCAGTAGAGCATTGTTGCCTGGTTGCCGCTGACTCTTACCACGGTTTCTATTATTCTCGCCGTTTCATGTACCTGGCCGCGGGAGATCAGGCGGTACACGGTGCTTTTGGTCTGGATCCTGGTTTGCAGGGCGATACCGATCTGGTCCAGACCGGCAACCTTGAGAATGTCCGCCGGTGATTTGAACGGCGTGGTTTTCCGGTAGTCCATGATTCGCGCCACCAGGTCGTCGGTCATCCCTTCGTCAAGGGCGGCCAGCAGCTGGGGGGGTGCGGTATTGATGTTGATCAGTGCCGGCGAGCCCGGGGGAGAGTCTGCAAAGACGGTGAGCAAGGGGCGCAGCTGCTTCATTGTCTTTGCATCGAACCCTTTGACGAGCCGCAATTCGTCGACGGTATCGAGCCAACCGTTCTTTGCCGTATAAGGTGGTTGCAACGAACGATAGTACGTCGTTTCTCCCCCCGCAGGCTTTGGTTCATCGTTGGTATCTACCCAGTCGGCAATGCCGTCGCACAGGTCCGGGGAGAGGCCGGCTTTCTTAAGGAAACGGGTGGCTATGGGGTAGTAGGCGTCGATGAAATTCCCGTTGGATCCGGCTATTGAGTTGAGGTTGATCTTGGCAGCCTCATCTTCGATGGTCACCTCCACAGAGCCCTGCTCGGTGTCAAGCTTCAGGGGGTTGGCCCACGGGTCGAGGAGTGACGTGAACCCCTGGGTCGCCATGGTGAACTGGAGCAGCTTGATCCCTCCCGCCACGCCGGACTCGGCAAGAAGGCTCGCCTGCTGGCCATCGACGAAATTCTGGCGGGAGCTGGTATCCACATAGACTTCGTTCACGAACTCGACGACCAGTGCCACCAGCAGGGCGCTCACCACGAGGGTTATGACCAGGGCGAACCCCTTTTCGTTTCTCAACTGCCGGTCACTCGCGGAGTGGCGATGGTGGAGAACTCGGTGGTGTCATCCCCTTCCTTGAGCCTTATGGTAACCCGAACAGCCTTAGGCACCCCTACGTTGAGGCCGGGAGCGGTATCCCAGCTCCTGACCCATTTGCTGCCGTCATAGCATTCCACCAGAAAACCTTCCACATTCTCCATCTGCGGGTAGGGGAGGGGTGTCCCTGGCAGATAACGGTCCTGGGCCTCCCGGGTCAGTTCCAGGTGCTTTTCCTTCTCCTCCGCCCGGTAGCGCACCATTACCTGATCAGAGGTGGGAGCGCTGTCGCTGCGGGGCGGGACGAAGGTGGCGAAAGTCAGTGTGGAGGCTGGCCTGCCGAAGGAATCGCGGTCTTCCACCACGAACGTGACAAGCGGTTTCCCTCCCAGAGGCGAGGGGCCGCGAATGAACGCTCCCGACAACTCCCGTCGAATCTGATCCAGCGTGGTACGTAGCTCGCGACGGGTTTCCATCCCGGCTGCTGCTATGTCCCGGCCGCGGGTGAGGGAAAAGAAGGTGCCGTAGAGGGCGGCGAACAGTATCGTAAGAAGTGCCAGGGCTACGAGCAGTTCCAACAGGGTGAACCCGCCGTTCTCTTCCGGTTGTTGCGTGAGGCAGACTGTTCCGGTTATCGAATTTTTCATGGCTCCGGACTCCTCACGGTCAGGGTCAGTTCCTGGTATTTCGCTAGGGTCAGCGTGTGCCGATCCCCGTCCCAGGCGACCGTGAAGGTCAGCCTTTCAACCCCCGGTATCTCGGCGGGTTTCTTCTCCATCTTCCAGGTTATGTCGGGGTGCCGTGGGGCGAAGTTGCCCGAGGCCTGTTTCTCTCGCAGGAAGTTGGGGTCGTCCAGTTTGGCCCGGGCCAGCAGCATGGCTTCGGTTTCCTCCTTGTCACGGGTGACGATTCCCAGGTGATAGTTGTAGGAGGTGATGACCGTCAGTATCACACCGGCAAGGATGGCCAGGGCAACCATAATCTCCAGCAGGGTGAATCCCTTCATTGCCCCACCTCCTGGTATCCTTCCTCGACCTTGACCTTGCCGTTCTGGGGGTAGGCGGTCACCGTGAAATGGCTGTCGCGGCTCCCCTTCAGGTGGATTACCGTAAAGTCCTCCAGACCTCCCGGGCCGAAGTTGACGGACACCTCGCCTGAAGCGACCTTTCCGAGCCGGGGGATGGTCACATCCTCGACATTGATTCCGTCGGACAGTATCTGCCGACTGAAAAACGGGTCGGAGTCGGTGCCCTCTTCGCCATCCACTATTTTTACCACCGTGAGCCTGGTGTCGGACAGGTTGACCCTGAGCCGGTAGGCGCTTTTTGTGGTGACAGCCTTGTCTTCCACATACCGGATCGTTGCCGCCAAGGTACGGGCCGAGCCGCGCAGTCTGGCGGCATCGGTGGACGGAAGTCGGGGAAAGACCAAGAGCGCCACCATCGCAAGAATGGCCAGCACCACCACCAGTTCGATGAGGGTAAAACCGCCGGGAAGGCAGTTTTGAGTTTTGACCCAAACTACGGGCCTGAAGAGTTTTGAATTTTGAGTTATTGTCACAGCAACTCGAAAAATATGTCGAAGCCCATAAAACTAATCCGACAGGGACGCGATTTTTGTGCGAGATCAAGGCTGACGTAGCACCCTGACATCGGGCATAAACAGTGCTACGCCGCACAATTTCACTTGTGAAATTGGACCGCGAAGGCGCCCCGAAGGGGGCGGCCGACAGGACGAGTCTCAAGGAATTCCGAAGGCCAACGCCGAGATTGCGGAAAAGGCGTGTTCGCTACTTCATGTCATAGTTGCATATGTCCGCATCCTTCCCTTCTCCCCCCTTGACGCTGTCGGCGCCGAGGGAACAGAGGTCGTAGTCACTGTGCTCTCCGGGGGAGAGGTAGACGTAGTCGGTCTTCCACGGGTCCTGGGGGACCTGCTTACTCTCCAGGTATCCCTCGGCCTTGTAGTTCTTAGGTATAACCCCCACGGTCGGCTTGGTAATGAGGGCCGCCAGGCCCTGCTCGGTGGACGGATAGACGCCGTTGTCCAGCTTGTAGAGCTTGAGTGCGCTTTCGATATCCCTGATCTGGTTCTTGGCTACCGTTATCTTGGCCTCGTCGCTCCGCCCCATGATCTTGGGAGCAACCAGGGCTGCCAGCAGGGCGAGAATGACGATCACCACCATGATCTCGATGAGGGTGAAGCCGCGGTTGTCGCGTAAGGTGTTGTGCATGGGTAAATTCTCCTCTTGTGGGTTCAACGTTCGAGGTTGTGTTAACGTTGAACCTTATTTGACCAATTCATTCAACTGGAAGATGGGGAGCAGGACGGCAATGACCACGAAACCGACACATACCCCCATCCCCAAAACCAAAAGCGGTTCCAGAAGAGCCATGGAACGGGTAACTGCGGTGTCGAATTCCTTCTGGAAGGCTGACCCGGCTTTGGCGAGCATTTGTTCCAATTCTCCCCCCTTTTCCCCCACTGCCACCATGTGGACAAGGAGGGGGGGAAAGAGCGGACTCTTGCCGAGGCCGGCCGCCAGGGTTCCCCCCTGGATCAGCTCTTCCCGCACCTGGGCCAGGCAGTTCCGGTATTCACGGTTAACCACGACCTCGCCGGTTATCTCCATGGAGCGGGTGACCGGCACACCGCTGGCGAGAAGAAGCCCGAGGACCTTGGCAAAGCGGGAGAGAATCAGCTGCCTGGTGAGACCTCCGACGATGGGGAGGCGAACCATCCAGTGGTCCTGCCATTGTCGGACGCTTTCCTTACGTCTCAGTCGGTCATAACCGAGGAGTGCCCCGCAGCCGAGCAGCACCACGAGCCACCACCACTTTTGGAGGACCGAGCTCACCTTGATGAGTATGATGGTGATGAACGGCAGGGTTGCCTTGCTATCCTGGAAGACGGTGATAATCTTCGGTACCACGAAGGAGAGCAGGAACAGCATCACCCCGCTTCCGACAATGAGCATCAGGACCGGGTAGGCAAGGGAGGTGACCACCTTGCTCCGGACAGCTTCCTGGTCTTCCAGAAAGTCCGCGAGTTTTTCCAGGACGGTTTCCAGCGCCCCGCTCGCCTCGCCTGCCGCCACCATGCTGATGTAGCTTTCGCTGAAGACATGGGGTTCGCTGGCAAAGGCCTTTGCCAGGGGGGCACCCTCCGCCAGCCGGTCCCTGATCCGGTTGAGGATATTTTTGAGCTCTCCCGGACGTTCCTGCTCGTAGAGGGTAGTAACCGACTCGTACACCGGCACCGACGAGCCGAGGAGGGTAGCAAGCCGGCGTGTCATCAGGGCGAGTTCGGAAAGACTCACCCGGTGTTTCAGGCTCCACCGTGCCTTTCCCCCGGTTTGTTCCGAATCGGGGACGAGTTCTTTCGGGTAGAGCCCCTTGTTTTTCAGCCGCAATTGGGCATCGTGGAGGTTGTCAGCGTCGATGGTGCCGGTTGCGACCGAGCCGGAGGCCTTGAATGCACTATAGCGGAAGGTCGGCATAGTCCTCCTGGGTTACCCGCAGGACCTCCTCGATGGTGGTGATACCGGCGGCAGCTTTCGCCAAGCCGTCGTCCCTTAGTGTCCGCATGCCTTTGCTCAAGGCGTACTCCTTGATGACGCCGGCCGGTGTGCGGCGAATAATCATGGAACAGAGCTCCGCGTCGACCAGGAGGAGCTCGTAAATACCGACCCGGCCGATAGTGCCGAGGTTGAAGCACCGGTCGCACCCTCGGCCCCGGTAGAGCAGGGGCGGCAGGGATATCCCGGCATATTCGCGGTCAGGCTGGTACGATTCCTTGCAGTGGGGGCAGATGACCCGCACCAGTCGCTGAGCCAGGACCGCCGACAGGGTGGAAGCGACCATGAACGGTTCGATTCCCATGTCGATGAGGCGGGTCACCGCAGTGGCTGCGTCGTTCGTATGAAGGGTGGAGAGGACCAGGTGGCCGGTGAGAGATGCCTGCATGGCAATCTCTGCCGTTTCCGCGTCCCGGATCTCGCCGACCATGATGATGTCAGGGTCCTGGCGCAGGATGGAGCGGAGGCCGTTTGCAAAGGTGAGGTCAATCTTCGGGTTGACCTGAATCTGGCCGATCCCCTTCAGCTGGTATTCGATCGGGTCTTCGATGGTGATGATGTTCTTTTCCGGCGAGTTGAGCCAGGAAAGGGAGGCGTAGATGGTGGTCGACTTGCCGCTGCCGGTCGGTCCGGTCACCAGGACGATTCCGTTGGAACGAGACAGGAGCCGTTCCATGGTCTTCACGTCACCGGGGGCAAAACCGATGTCTGCCAGTGATAGCACCCCTTTCTTCTTGTCGAGCAGTCGGAGCACCACCCGTTCGCCGAAGAAGGTGGGGATTATGGAGACGCGGATGTCCACGTCCCGGCCGGCAACGATGACCCGTATCCGACCGTCCTGGGGAAGGCGCTTTTCGGCGATGTTGAGGGAGGCCATGATCTTGACCCGGGAGATGAGTGCCTCCTGGACCACCTTGGGAGGAGCGAGCATCTTGTAGAGGATGCCGTCGATCCGGAAACGGACCTCAAGTTCGCGCTCGTACGGCTCGATATGGATATCGCTGGCCCGCTCTTTTACCGCCTGGAAGAGGATGGAGTTGAGAAGCCGGATGACCGGCGCCTCGTCGGCGAGATCGAGAAGGTCCTTCGGCACGGCGAGTTCGGTGGCAATGGTGGAGAGATCCTCACCCTGCAACTCTTCCACGACATCCTGGGCTGATCCTGAGAGCCGGGAGTAGAGGCGGTTTATGGAGTCCAGAAGCACCTGCTGTGGCACCAGCACGGCGGCCGGCTGCATGGCGAAAAGGCCTCGCAGTTCGTCCAGGGGAAGGAGGTTGGCGGGGTCGCCGATGGCTACCAGGAGCCGCCCTTCCTCCTCGCGCAAGGGAAGGAGAAGGTTGGTGCGGGCGAAAGCAAGGGGCAGTTTCTCCAGAAGTGACGTATCCACCTGGCTGTCGTCGATCTCTGTCTGACAGGGGAGGTCGAACCGGCCGGCAAGTTTTTCAAGTTCCGCGGTCGTTGTCATTGCTTCGGTTGTGTCTCCTCGGCCTTCTTGCCGAATTGTTGCAGCTGTCCGTTGATATTGAGTTCGCTGTCGCCGGTGCTGGCATCATTGAACTGTTGTTTCTGCTGGGTCATGACCTCGGCCATTTCCTCTGCGCCCCTGACAATGCGGGGGGTGAGGACGATCATCAGGTTGGTCTTTTTCCGTTCCTTCCCCTTGGTCTTGAAGAGCCAGCCGAGGAGCGGGATGTCCCCCAGGATAGGTATCTTGTTGACAGTCTCCGTTTCCTGGTCCTGGATCAGGCCGCCGATGACCACGGTATCCTTGTCTTTGACGACAACTGAGGTCTTGGCCGAACGTTTTGTGGTGGTAATGTCGGCGGCGGCACCCTTGTTGAGAGCGTCCTTCACCGCGGATATCTCCTGGTAGATGTCGAGCTTGACGTACTCCCCTTCGCTGATCTGTGGGGTGATCTTGAGGGTGATGCCGGTGTCCTTTCGTTCCACGTTGGACGTCTGCGCCACGCCGGTATTGTATGAAGTGCTTGAGGTGAGGAACGGCACGTTTTCGCCGACGAAGATCTCTGCCTCCTTGTTGTCGGAGGTCAGAATATTGGGGGTGGAAAGCACATTCACGGTGCCGTCCGAAAAGAGTGCCTTGATATTGCCGGCGAGCTGGAGGTTGGTGGTGCCGGCAACCCCCTTCAGAAAAGCGGTGATGAGCGCCTGGGCCGGGTCCGTGGCGCCGACGAAGTTGAACGGGTCAAAAGCGCCGGCCGCGGCCGTGCTGCCGGTGACACCGCCTCCCGTTACCCCCAGCTGCGTTCCGAACTCCTTCAGCTTGTCCAGGGACACCTCAGCGATAAGAGCCTGAACAAAGACCTGCCGCCGGCGGCGATCGAGCTTCTGTATTACCTGGAGGAGGTTCTGATAGTCGTTGGGTGAGGCCATTATGATGAGGGAGTTGGTTGCCTTGTCAGGAGTAACGGTTATCTTTCCCCCCTCGAAGGGTGACTGTTGCGGTGCAGCAGCAGCCGCGCCCGGTGCTGTGACGGCAGCGGCGGTAACTCCCTTTACTACCCCGTCGAGCACCTTGGCCACCTCGGTGGCGTCGGCATTTTCAAGGGAGTAGACGTTGACCTTGCTGCTGGAGGTTGGGGGGACCACGTCGATCATGGCGACGAGTTTCTTGATGTCCTCCTTGTCCTTGTCACTGCCGAAAACGATGAGTGCGTTCAGGCGGGTGTCGGCGACCACGATGTTTGCTGTGGCGGTACCTTGCCCAGCGGTCTTCCCGCCCTTGTCCTTACTCTTCAGCCACTCCTGGACCACCTTGGCCACACTGTCGGCAGCGGCGTTCTTCAGGAAGACCAGTTCCGCCTTGTCGCGCAGCTGGCCGGAGTCGATCAGCTTCAGGATGCCGAGGATCTTCTCGATGTTGAGGGAGGAATCCACCACCAGTAGCATGTTGGACGGCCCGAAGGCGGAGATGTACCCGTCCTTGGAAACCACCGGCTGGAGAAAAGTGACCGCTTCCTGGCTGGAGATGTTTTCAAGGGAAATTACCCGGGCGACGTATGCCTCATTCACCGCCCCTCGCTCCTTGTCGCTTAATATCTTCATTCCTGACTGTTTGGCAGCGGAGATGGGGATGATCTTGTAGACCCTGCCGGCCTGGACGATGGTAAATCCCTTCAGCTCCAGTACCGACGTGAAGACATTGAACGCCTCGTCGGTAGAAAGCTTTGCGGGGGAGAATACCGATATCTTCCCCTTGACCCGGTCGTCCATGACGAAATTTTTCCCCGTCAGGTCGCTGATGAACTTGGCCATGGTGGAGATGTCCACCTCGTTGAAGTTCAGCACGACACCCTTGGCGTGGGCAGCTGCCGGTAGCGTCAGAAGGAACAGAAGGAGAGCTGTGGTGATGATGCGTGAAATATGCCTGATCAAGGGAAGCCTCCACAAGAGGTACAGGGAAAAGGGTGGGGATGGTTTCTGAACCGTAATCGCCACTGTTACCTGCCTCATCGTATGTCGTACGTGAACGTTGCCGGTTGGCCGTCCCGGACAAGGTCGAGCTTGATGCGGCTCTGCCCCTTAAGGGATGCCAGCGACTGGATAGCTTTTTCCGGGGAATCGATGGGGAAATCGTTTATCCGAAGGAGTACGTCGCTGTTTTTCATGCCGATGGTGCTGAAAATCCCCCCAGGACGGACCTCCGAGACTCTGAATCCTTCTACCTTGCCGTCCTTCATGCTCGGAAGGAGGCGTGCATCGGTCATGGCCTGGCCGATATTGTCCAGCGCCGCGTTGAGGGCGCGTTGGTCGATGACGTAGCTTCCCGCTCCAACTTGCGTGGCAAGACCGCTTCTTGCCGGAACCGGTTGCTGACCGCCGTCAGATCCGGCTTCGGTGGCCACTGCCGTCGGGGTGAGTATATTCACCTTTTGGCCGCCGGCCAGGATTTCGGCGCTTTCCTTCTGGACAGACACCAGCGGTCCCATGCCGTACACCTGGTCGCCGAGCCGGAAAACCCGTTCTTCCTTGGTGGAAATCTTCTGGATCAGGGCGAATGTTTCACGAAACGAGCCGCGAGCGGTGCCGAGGAGGAGCAGGTCGCTCTGGGAGGTCCCACTCCCCTGTTTTGCAGAGGAAGCTGCGGTGATGGGGGTCAGCTGTCCCTGGGTCGCCCTGCCGAACAACCCCTTGGTGAGGATCGGCGCGAAGGACATGAGATCGTCGGCGGCAGGGGGGGGAGTGGTGATGGCCTGATTTTTTGTTCCGCTGGGGAATAGTTTGCCAAGGCGGAACGAGACAAGATCAGAGGCGATCATGGCAATGACCGAGAGGATGAGGAGCGTGAGTGCGATGTTAAGGGGCAAGACCCATTTCTGCATGCTGGCTACCCTTTGCCGAGGTTATTGAAACCAGGAAAATATAGTAGATGTACCCGTTATATGCAAGGGGAAAGAGGGTGTATTGGTCGTCTGCGATGTATCAACTGTGGTGGTTCCGGTTCAAGAAACGGTCGGTTTTAGAAGTTTCCCGCAAAGTATGCTTCATCCCGGCGACAGATGCAAGTTTCCCGTGCCGTGAAAGGGGTAGAAACAAAGAGTGAAGTTGAATTCACCGCTTCTCTTGTGCTACCATCGTGCAATCATGGATACATTCACACCGAACAACGGTGCACCGGTGCTTGTAACCGCTGCCACCCCTCAGGAACTCGATTATCTGGTACGTGCCGTCGGCCCGGGAAGGGCGGATACCCTCCTGCCCCACGAGGTGCATTCGGGGGTGATTGACGGTGTGTCAGTGTTATTGGCGTTGACCGGCATCGGAAAGGTCAACGCCGCCTCGACCCTGACCCTGCTCGTGGACCGTTACCGGCCACGGCTTGTCATCAATACCGGCTGTGCCGGAGCCTATGGTGGCAGCGGCCTCAGGGTAGGCGACCTGGCGGTGGCCAGCGTCGAAGTTTACGGTGATGACGGCGTTCTCACCCCTGCCGGCTGGGAGCCTCTGGATTTCATCGGCATCCCGTTGCTGGAACGGAAGGGGCGGCACTATTTCAATGAGTTCCCCCTCTCGTTCTCCGCAAGCGAAAAGGCCATGCAACTGGCGGCGGCCCTCGGTATCCCCCTCAAACGGGGGCGCTTCGTCACCGTCTCAACCAGCAGCGGCACCTTGTCCCGCGGCATGGAGCTGGCGGGCCGGTTCGATGCCCTCTGTGAAAATATGGAAGGTGCGGCGGCGGCCCATGTATCGCTCATGTATGGCATTGACTGTCTGGAGTTGCGCGGCATCAGCAATCTGGTGGAAGACCGCGATCTTTCCCGCTGGGACATTCTCCGGGCAGTTGAGAACGTCCAGCGCTTCGTGGTGAAATACATTCAGAGTCTCGCCTTCAAGGAGTTCGGATCCCGTGAGTGAGCTTTACGCCCCCCATATTCCTGCCGCTGTTCGTGGCGCGGAGGGCGACAGAGAACTGTCGTTGGGTTTCTCCCCCTGTCCCAACGACACCTTTATCTTCAATGCCCTTGTCCACGGACTGGTGGGGTGTGACGGTTATCGCTTCCGGGAGCGACTGGAGGACGTGGAAACTCTCAACCGTCTCGTTCTGGCCGGAGCCTTTGACGTAAGCAAAATATCCTATCATCTGCTCGGTTTTGTCAGGGATGACTACGTCCTGCTCCGCTCCGGCGGCGCGCTTGGGAGGGGATGTGGTCCCCTGCTGGTTGCCCGGCAGCCGGTTCCCCTCGAATCACTGCGTGGAGCGCCGATCGCCGTTCCCGGCCGGTACACCACTGCCTGTCTGCTGCTCCGCCTGTTCGATCCGGCCCTCGACAACCTGGTCTTCATGCCGTTTCATGAGATAATGGGGGCCGTTGAGCGGGGTGAGGTGGCGGCGGGGGTCATCATCCACGAATCACGCTTTACCTTTGCCAGCTACGGTCTGACCCGGCTTCTGGACCTGGGTGAGTGGTGGGAACGGGATTCGGGTTGCCCCATCCCCTTGGGGGGGATCGTCATGCGGCGCGAACTCGGCAATGATGTGGCCGCTATCGTCGAACGGGCGCTCCGGGCAAGCGTCGAATATGCCTTCGCCCATCCTGATTCCGCCAGCGGCTACGTACATGCCCATTCCCAGGAATTGAGCGATGAGGTGTGCGCGGCCCACATCAACCTCTACGTCAATCCTTTCTCCCTTGCCCTCGGACCAGAGGGCGAATCTGCTGTTGCCACCCTCATGGGGCGTGCCGAAAAAGTGGGACTCATACCCGCCTCAACCCACAGCCTCTTCCTCCCCTGACGTTTCCCCGAATGCCTTCTTTGACTCGTTGTAACTACTTGAAAATTAAAACAAATGTCACGTTTTTTCCCGCTTTTTCTTGACTTGGGAAACATGTCTGTGCTATAAAGCCACCTCGCCCAAGAAGGAGGTGCGCATGGCAACACCGAACCCGAGGGGCAGGTTGGCGCTGATTTTATTCCTCTGCCAGCTGGTCCTCCTGGTCCACACACTTCCCCTGCAGGCTGACGAAACGAAGACCGACAGCAACCAGGCAGAGTTCGTCACTCCGGTTAAAGCGGTAGACGACGGGATGGTAGGGGTCGCTTCCTACTACGCCAGACGTTACAACGGCAGAAGAACCAATTCGGGGGCACGTTATAATCCTGAAAAGCTGACAGCGGCTCATCAGGATCTCCCCCACGGTACCAGGGTGAAGGTGATAAACCTCGCCAATGACAAAGAGGTAGTGGTTACGGTAAATGACCGCTGCCGCAAACGGAGCAAGCCGTTCATCGACTTGTCCCGTGCTGCGGCCAGGGAGCTCGGATTCCTCGGCAAGGGGACTGCCCGGGTCAGGATAATCGTCCTGGCAGACGGGGAAGAGGAATCGAGCTGACACAATTCAATGTTTGGGCGAAACGGAAGAGGCCGGGTGGAAATCCCCGGCCTCTTCGCATTTTACGAATAAAAAAAGGCCGGGAGTGAGCCCGGCCTTTAGATAGATATCTGGCTAAGCGGTGGCTACTTCCCCGCCTTCTTGCCTGTCTTCTTGGAACTGGCCTTGCCGCCGCTCTTCTTCTTGCTCTTTTTTGTAGCTTTTCTGTGTTTGGCTTTCTTCCCTTTTTTTCTTATGTTAACTTTTTTCCCTTTATGCCGGGGTTCCGGCGAAAGTTCATCCCGGATATTGTTGAGCAGGACGGAGGTCTCCTCCAGAGCAGGGTCGGCCTTTTTAGCTGCTTCAAGTGCTTCCTTGGCTTCCTGGATGTGACCGGTCTTCATGTAGACACGGCCGAGGGCATTAAGGGCCTTGGCGTGGTCGGCCTTCAGGTCGACTGCTGCCTTGTAGGCAGAGATGGCGTTTTCGTAGTCCTTCTTGAATTCGTAGATGATTCCCAGCTTGTAATGGGTGTTGGGATCCTTGGGGGCCAGTTCCACGTTTTCCTTGAGGAGTTTGGTCAGTTCGTCGTAGTTCTTCTCCTTGACATAGATTGCGGTGAGGGCGGTCCGTGCGTCGGCATCGTCCTTTTTCAGGCGGAGTACTTCTTGGTACTGCTTTTCCGCATCTTTGAGCTGGTTTTTCCATTTGTAGAGGGCCGCAAGTTCGCGGTGAGCTTCAAGATTGTCCGCGTCCAACCGGACTGCCTCCGTGTAAGCTGCAACCGCGTTCTTGTAATCTTTCGTTTTCACATAGACCCGTGCCAGTTTGAAATAGATGAGTGGGTTGTCTTTTCTACTCTTGAGGAGTTCCTTATACTGCTCTATCGCCTGGGGGAAACTCCCTCTTAGTGAATAGATGTCCGCCAGGCGCCTTCGGGCATCGCCAAAGTCGTTGTCGTATTTTATTGCCTGCCGGTACTCCACGACCGCTTCGTCCAGGAGCCCCTTCTTTTCGAAGATAGTACCAAGGCTGTAATGGATTGCGGCGGTTCCCCCCTTGAGACGCACCGCTTCACGGTAGGCGGAGGCTGCGTCGTCGTCCCGGTTGGCAGCCAGGTAGGCGTCACCCAGTTTCTGGAAGACGGCCGGTCGTTCCGGCTTTTCCTTTATGGCAGCCAGATATTCCTTGGCGGCCTTGTCGTAGTCCTTTGCACTGAAATACTCATCTCCTTTGACGATGAGTTCGTCGAACCTGCCGGTGACACTTACCCCTCCCAGTACTGATTCGTACTCGGCGCCTTTCGGGTCCCCCATTCTTGTGTAGGCATCGGCCATGAGCCGATGGATTGCCTTGTCCTGAGGATTAGCCATTGCCGCTTTTTTCAATATTTCCAAAGCGCGGTCGGGCTGTTTGTTTTCGATGAGGAGTCTGGAAAGCCCAATCTGGGCCGGCGTGTACTCCCGATCAAGGTCAAGAGCCTTCGAATACGTATCCTGCGCCTTATCTGTTTGGCCCATACTGGCGTAGACATCGGCGAGTCCGGAATAGAGAGAAGGGGAGGAGGGGGATACCTTGAGAGCTTCGTTGTAATGGTGGGCGGCGAGTGTGTACAGTTTGCGTTCGCTGAAAACCTTGGCCAGACCTTGCTGGTAGCGGGGGTCTTGAGAACCTTCTATTGCTTTGGTCAGCTCGATTGCCGCTTCGTCCAGCATCCCTTTCTGAAGGTAGACAAGACCCAGGTTGCCACTTGCCTGATGAAAGGCCGGATCATCCTTGAGGGCCTCCTGATACTCGCTGATGGCCCGGTCGGTGTTTCCCCCCGATTCCTGCTGGAGACCCTGGACGAAGTGGCCGGCTGCACCGTCTGGGCAGAGATCAATAATTCTCGTTACCAGTGTCAACCGTCCCGCACTGTCCTTGGTTTCCGCAAGTTTCGGCAGCATTTCCCGTGCCTGGCGACACTTGTCCGCCGATCCGAAACTCCAGTCAAATCCCCAGGTAAGCTGGGGGATTATAAGTATGGTAATCAGCAGCAGATAGGTTCTCATCTGTTCCTCATAGGGTCGAAGGGATTTAAAGAATGGCAGATTATACACAGCAGGGGTCAAAAGTTCAATTCATAACAGTGTAAATCGGCTATTGACAGGCATTCGGACAGGTAGAAGCAACTGCGGCCCTTGCGCGAGGTATTTCTCCGCGCCACAAGGCCAGATTACCTTGACTTTCGGCCCAAAGATGGTTAAATCATGTAAATTCGAACCGCTCTGAAAGCGGCTTGGACGCGAATTCGAACTCATTGCATGTCCGGAGTATCCCGGAAGAAGAAGGAGTTGCAGATGGAAGTCAAACCGGACAACGAGGAATTAAAGATACCGGATGTCCTGCCCCTGTTGCCGGTCCGGGACGTGGTGGTCTACCCCTATATGATACTTCCGCTCTTCGTCGGGAGGGAACTCTCCATAGCTGCGGTTGATCATGCCCTTTCTCAGGACCGCCTGATCTTTCTGGCTACCCAGCGGGAGGTCGGGGAGGAAGAGCCGACGCCGGATACGATTTACAGCGTCGGGACCGTAGCCATGATCATGAGGATGCTGAAGCTTCCCGACGGTCGGGTCAAGATCCTGGTGCAGGGGCTCTCCAAGGGGCGGATAACCGAATACGTAGCGGACAAGCCGTTTTATTCGGTACGGATCGAACGGGTTACCGATCCCCTGATCGCGGAGAATTCCCTTGAAACGGAAGCGCTCATGCGGACGGTCAAGGAGCAGCTCGGCAAGGTCATTTCCCTCGGCAAGGTCATTTCTCCCGAAGTGATGGTAATCGTCGAAAACATGCAGGATCCGGGGAGCCTTGCCGATCTTGTTGCCAGCAATATCGGCCTCAAGGTAGAGGATGCCCAGCGTCTGCTGGAAATCGCCGACCCGCTTGAAAGGCTGGGGCGTGTCAATGAACTCCTGAATAAAGAGCACGAACTCCTCAACATGCAGGCGCGTATCCAGTCCGCTGCCAAGGAGGAGATGGGGAAGAGCCAACGGGAATACTTCCTGCGTGAGCAACTGCGGGCAATCCAGCAGGAGTTAGGGGAAACCGATGCCCGTGCTGAGGAGATCGCCGAACTGCGCAAGGCGATCGAGCAGGCCAAGATGCCGTCGACGGTGGAGAAGGAGGCCCTCAAGCAGCTGGGACGCCTGGAGCAGATGCATCCGGATGCTGCCGAATCGGGGATGCTCCGGACCTATCTGGACTGGATGGTGGAACTCCCCTGGAGCAAGTCGACCAAGGATGCCCTGGACATCAAGCGGGCACGGGAGATCCTCGACGAGGACCACTTCTATCTGGAAAAGGTCAAGGAACGGATTCTCGAGTTCCTCGCGGTGCGGAAGCTGAAGAAGAAGATGAAAGGTCCGATCCTCTGCTTCGTCGGACCTCCTGGTGTGGGAAAGACCTCCCTCGGAAAGTCCATTGCCCGTGCCATGGGGCGTAAATTCGTGCGCATCTCCCTTGGAGGTGTCCGGGACGAGGCGGAAATCCGGGGGCATCGCCGCACCTATGTTGGTGCACTACCGGGGCGGATACTCCAGGGGCTCAAGCAGGCCGGCGCCAACAACCCGGTCTTCATGCTCGACGAACTGGACAAAATCGGCGCCGATTTCCGTGGTGACCCCTCGTCGGCGCTTCTGGAGGTGCTCGACCCGGAGCAGAACCATGCGTTTTCCGACCACTACATAAATATTCCCTACAACCTCTCCAATGTCATGTTCATCGCGACGGCCAACCAGATTGATCCGGTCCCCGGGCCTCTGCAGGACCGAATGGAAGTGATCAACCTGGCCGGATACACCGAGGAGGAGAAGCTGCAGATTGCCAAGCGCTATCTGGTACCGAGGCAGATCGTCGATAACGGCATCACGGAGCAGACCCTTACTGTTTCCGACGAGGCGATCAAGACAATAATCGCCAAGTATACCCGGGAAGCCGGGCTGAGGAATCTGGAGCGGGAAATCGGTTCCATCTGCCGCAAGGTGGCCCGCAAGGTGGCAGAGGGTGAGAAGCGTCATTTCATGGTCAACGCGTCGGCAGTGGCCAGATATCTTGGACCCCCCAAGTTCCTCCGTGAAGAGGAAATGGAGCACAACGAGGTGGGTGTGGTGACGGGACTGGCCTGGACCCCTGTCGGCGGAGAAGTGCTCTTTGTCGAGGCGACCATCATGCAGGGTAAGGGGGGCCTCACTCTGACGGGACAACTGGGTGACGTCATGAAGGAGTCGGTGCAGGCTGCCCTATCCTACATCCGTTCCAAAGAGACGGAACTCAACCTCCCCACCGATTTCTTCCATGACATGGAGATCCATGTCCACGTGCCTGCCGGCGCCATACCCAAGGACGGTCCGTCGGCGGGTGTTACCATGGCCACGGCCCTTGTCTCGGCGCTGACGAAAATTCCCGTCCGGAAAGACGTTGCCATGACCGGCGAGATTACCCTGCGGGGAAAGGTCCTCCCTATCGGGGGGCTGAAAGAGAAGATGCTGGCCGCCATCCGTGCGGGGGTAAAGACCGTTATCATCCCGGAACAGAACAAGAAGGACCTGGAAGAGGTACCCCGCCATATTCTGAAGAAGGTCAAGGTCGTCCCAGTCAGGACTATCGACGATGTTCTCAAGGTGGCGCTGGAAACATTTCCCCCGCCACCGGCCCGCCACGGAAAAGCCCCGGCTGTCAAGGGTAAAATCCCTCCGACGCGGGTACTTGTGAAGCCACGCAAGGGAGTGGTTGCGTGAAGCTTGAGGAGCTGGGCGAATTCGGTTTTATCGACCGGCTCTCCGGACGGGTCAGGAAAGGGCCCGGCGTGGTGCTCGGCATCGGTGACGACGCCGCCATACTGGCCCCGGCTGTGGAGCAGGTAACCCTTGCCACAGCGGACATGCTTGTTGAGGGGGTCCATTTCGATCTTGCTCTTTCCGACCCCCATACCCTGGGACGCAAGTCCCTGGCGGTGAACCTCTCCGATCTTGCCGCCATGGGGGCGCACCCGCGACACGCACTGCTTTCTCTGGCTATCCCGCCAACCCTCCCGGTCGAGTTCCTTGATGATTTCACCCGGGGGTTCCTCTCCCTGGCCGGTGAGTTCAATGTGACGCTGGTGGGGGGGGATACCTGTGCATCCAAGGGGGGGCTGGTCATATCAGTTACCGCCCTGGGGGAGCAGCATCCCGACATGGTAGTCCGCAGATCAACGGCCTGCTCCGGAGACTTGGTGCTGGTCACGGGGAGCTTGGGGGACTCGTCCCTCGGGTTGGAACTCCTCATGCAAGGGTTTCGATCGGGGAGAGCGGTAGAACGCCATCTTGACCCTCTTCCCCGGGTGGAGGCCGGCATCCGGCTTGCCGAAGCAGGCCTGGCAACCTCCATGATCGATGTGAGCGACGGTCTGCTGGCCGATCTCACCCATATTCTCGACCTGTCCGGCGTTGGCGCCCGGCTCGACTTGGCCCGGCTGCCCTTCTCGGAGGAGTGCCGGCACCATGCTTCTGCCGCCGGAAGAGATCCCTTTGCTCTTCCCCTTGCCGGTGGCGAGGATTATGAACTCCTCTTCACCGCTTTGCCGGAACGGGAGGCGGAGGTCCGTTCGGCCCTTGCCGCGTGCGGCGTTCCGGTGACCGTCATCGGTGAGATCACTGCCGTGGGAGGGTTATCCTTGACTGATCCCGGCGGCAAGCCTTACCATCCGGAACGACTTGGGTACAACCATTTCGGGGCCATACGGGACGCTTGACGTCAACCCGCTTCCTGAAGCGGTGTAACACGAACTGTGCATCTCGTTAAGGATGGTCACTCCCCCACATGACCCCGGTTTCCCACCAGACATACCTTGAGTACAAAGACTTCACCGCTATTTCGCCCGAAGTGTTCTCTTGTATCGCCCGGATAATGAAAAATGCCCGCGGGTTCGATCTGGATGGTTACAAGGACCAATGCATCAAACGCAGGATTGCAATCCGGCTGCGGGCGACCAATTGCTCGAGCGGGGAGGAATACTGCGAGCTCCTGCGTCGGGACGATGATGAAGTGGACCGTCTCCAGAAGGTGCTGACCATCCACGTCAGCCAGTTTTTTCGCGATCCCCCCATGTTCGATAAGCTGTGCAGGGAAATATTTCCCCTCCTTTTTGCGCTTACCGGGATGAATAGGTCCGGAAGGCCGGGCATCTGGAGCGTCGGTTGTGCAAGTGGCGAGGAGCCCTATACGGTGGCGCTGCTCCTGAAGCATTTTTTCCCGGACGAACTGGGGCGGGTCGGGGCGACCATACTTGCCACCGATGTGGATGAGGCCATCCTGAAGGTAGCGCGGGAGGGAATATACGGCGAAGAGCGGTTGCGGGAAGTACCCGACGAGTTTCGACGGGAGTATTTCCTGGAGAGGGATGGCAGGTACCAGCTGGTGTATGAAATCAGGTCGCTCGTCGAGTTCCTGCAGGCGGACCTCACCCAGACGGGAGCGTTTCCTGAAAGCGATCTGATCCTCTGTCGCAATGTTCTCATGTATTTCGAGCGTTCACAGCAAGAGGTCATTCTTCACGGGTTTGCCGATGTGCTGCGTCCGGGAGGGGTGCTCATTCTCGGCAAATCGGAGACAGTGGTGGGGTCTGCGCTGGAACGATTTGAACCCATCTGTACGGTTGAACGGATCTACCGGCGAGCATGACGACAAGGATCCATGCCTGAAAAGGAGAGGATTTACCATGTATGTTCCCATAGGATACAAGTTCATCATGGGATTTGTGATGGTGGTCGGTGCGGTGGCCTTTGCCCCCGACCTGGTGCGTCATCTCGGCTATGCCCCGGAGATTACCAACGTTCTCTCCTACGTGGTAGCCCTTACCATCGGACTTGTGCTCGGCTGGATATTTTCCCGAGGCTTCACCCGCAACATTTCCCGTCTTACCCAGTCGGCCGAGGCAATCAGCCGGGGTGACCTCACTCGTGATGTTGTCTTGAAAGATTCCCGTTTCCCCGATGAGACCCATGACCTGGGGGGCTCGATCAACTGTATGGTGGAAAGTCTGCGGGATCTGGTCCGGCATATCACCGAGACCTCGGAGCGGGTTTCCTTCTCGGCCCGCACGCTTTTCTCGTCGGCCCTTGAGATCAACGCCTCCACCGACGAGGTTGCCCGGGCCATGGGTCAGATTTCCCGCGGGGCAGGGAGTCAGGCGGAGATGGTCGCCAAGACCTGTGCCCTTATTCATGAAACGGCAATTTCCGGTGAACTGGTTGCCAAACGCGCCAAAGAGACCGCCCAGGCAGCCCGGGATACCAGTATTACCGCCCAGCGTGGAGGGGAACTGGCAACCGATTCACTCGCAACCATGAAGGAGTTCTTTGATAATGCGGAAACCACGGGGCGGCGTTTCATGGCGTTCAACGCAAAGCTCCAGCAGGTTGGGAAAATTGCCGATTTTATCGGTGATATCGCCCGACAGACGAACATGCTTGCCCTGAATGCTTCCATAGAGGCTGCCCGCGCCGGGGAATACGGCAAGGGATTCGCGGTGGTTGCGGAGGAGGTGCGCAAGCTTTCCGACGGTACCAGCAAGTATGCCGGTGATATCGTAGAACTTATTGCCATGCTCAAGGAAGAGAGTGGCAAGGTCCAAGAGACGATTGTTGAAGGTTCGAGGCTTATCGTTGACGGGAAAAAGAATATCGATACTACTGCCGCTTCCTTCAGAGAAATACTCGATACAGTCATCGGAACGGAGAGTAAGGCGAACAGCATCGCCGACCTGTCCCAGATGCAGACAGACGGTGCAGAGAAAATGGTCAGGGCGGTGGATGAGATCGCCAGGGTTGCCGAGGATAATGCCGCTTCGACCCAGCAAGTGTCCGCGGCATCAGAAGAGCAGTCGACGGCCATGCAGGAGATGGCCCATGCTGCCCAGGAGATGGCCCAAATGGCCGATGAACTTCTTGCGGTCGTGCAACGGTTCAAGGTGAATCCGGACGAAGCTCCATTACAATGAGAGTCACGTCCCGTGGATTTATCGTCTTTGCCGTCAAGGGTGAGCGATACGGTCTTCCCCTCCAGGTTGTGGCGGAGGTTAGAGAGCCGTCCCGGCCGGTACCGGTTCCCCGCGCTCCCGAATTCCTCTGTGGTGCCATGAACTCCCATGGCAGGCTGGTTGCCATCCTTGACCTGGCCAGCCTGCTCGGCTGCCGCAAGACGACGCCCCCTGGCACGTTCCTCGTCCTCGATCACAGTACTGCCAATCTTGCCCTGTGGGTGGATGGCGTGGAGGGGTTTGCTACAGAAGAAGGGGAGGGGGGTGCCGATCCCCCTGACAATGATTTCATCACCAGGGTAGTGCAGAGCGACAGGGGAGCCTTTAAAATGCTGGCGCTCGACAATGTGTTGAAAAAAATGGAAGAGGTTTTCAAACAATAGTTCGGGTAGGTTGGTGCCGGCATGTTTTTTCCTGCCGCCACTGCCCCGATTAATTCCGGAGGAAACATGGGGCATAAGGTTCTGCTGGTTGACGATTCGCTTTTCATGCGCAATATGCTGCGCGGCATCTTCGAAGGTGAGGGGTACGAGATCGTTGCCGAAGCGGCGGACGGCGTGGAAGCGGTGCGTAAGTACCGGGATTTTCGCCCTGACATTACCACGATGGATATTGTCATGCCGGCCAAAAACGGTATTGAGGCACTTCGCGAGATCAGGGCAATCGACGGCAACGCCCGGGTCATCATGTGCAGTGCGGTCGGCCAGGAATCGCTCATAACTGCTGCCCAGCAAGCAGGGGCATGTGACTTCATCCTCAAGCCGTTCAACACTGAGCGGGTCAGGGAGGTCATCAGGCGGGTGGCGGGAGACTGACCCATGGATATGTCCCCGTACCGGAACCTGTTTTTCTCCGAGTCCCGGGAGCATCTCCGTGCGTTCAGCGAGCTCATCGTCAAGATGGAACAGGGGGTTGGCAGCCGGGAGGATCTGTATGCCCTGTTCAGGTCTGCCCACTCACTCAAGGGAATGGCTGCTTCAATGGGGTACGGCGGCATTGCAGAATTGTCTCATTCGCTTGAAGACCTTCTGGACAGGGTTCGGAAGGAAGAGCTGATCTTTGATACGGGAATTGCCGATCTCCTTCTGGAGGGGACGGATCTTCTGGAGGCTATGATTGCCGATGTGTCGGCAGAGCTTCAGACGGCCCGTAATATTGATGACTTGGTGCAGCGGCTCGCGACATACCAGTCTGTGCCGTCCGGACCGGGGGTGAAATCGCCTGCATCGTATTCCCAATCTCCTGCCATCGAAGAGCGGGAGAGCCATGACGATGCTCCGCAGACAGTCCGGGTCCGGACCGAGGTGCTGGATAACCTCATAAATATCACCGGGGAGCTGATTACCAACAAGCACCGGCTCTTGACCGTTGGGAAGGAGCTTGAATCTACCTCTCTTGATGAAGCGACAGTTGAGCTCTCCCGATTGCTGCGCGACCTGCATTCAGAAATAGTGCTGGTGCGGCTCATTCCGTTTGCGGCGGTTGCCGACAGATTTCCCCGTGTGGTGCGGGACCTGGCAAAGAAAATCGGTAAAGAGGTCGTTTTTGAGATGGAGGGGGCGGAGATCGAACTCGACCGGGGGATTCTGGAGGGACTCGTCGACCCTATCGTCCACATTCTGCGTAATGCCGTTGATCATGCTCTGGAGGTTCCTGCCGACCGCAATGCATGCGGGAAGCCTTCACAGGGGAGGATCAAGCTCGTTGTCAGTAGGGAAAAAGATCAGGTGGTGGTTGCCGTAGTGGATGACGGCCGTGGGATGGACCCTGAACGGCTGGTTTCCCATGCTGTTGAAAATGGATTTATCGGGCCGGAAGCCGGCCGGCTCATGACGCCGGGGGAAGCCTTTATGCTCATCTGCCTTCCCGGCTTTTCCACCGCCCGGGAAGTGGGTGCGGTTTCGGGCCGTGGCGTGGGGATGGATGCGGTTCGTTCCACAATCCAGACCCTTGGCGGGAATATGACCATCGAGTCGGAACCGGGGAAGGGGAGTCGCTTCATTCTGCGTCTTCCCCTGACCATTGCCATCATAAATGTTCTGCTGGTGAGACTTTCCCTGATTGCGGTGGCGATTCCGGTTACCAATGTCCAGCGGACGCTGGAACTCAAGCGAAGCCTCATTTACATGCGGGGTAAGCAGGCGTTGTTCGATCTGGAGGGGGAGCAGCTACCGCTCCTGAGCCTGAACCGGATTCTCGGCTTCCCGCACGGTGGTGCCGGTGAACTTCTTCCCCTGTTTGTGTGCGAACTTAAGGGGCGGCGCGTGGGGCTTGTGGTGGACAGTTTTATCGGCCAGCAGGAGATTTTTGTCAAGCCGCTGGGTCGCCCCCTGGCGAGTATGAAGGGATTGGGGGGGGGGGCAGTGCTCGGGAATGGTGAGGTCGTTTTTATCCTCGATGTTGCCAACCTTCTGTAACCATTTTTCTTGACGGGTGTTTTGGAAAGGATGCGTATGCGTATTGCCGATCTGAATGAAACAGAGTTGGATGCATTGCGGGAGGTAAGCAATATCGGCATGGGGCATGCTGCCACGGCGCTCTCCCAAATGCTCGGGAAAACCGTTAACCTTCGGGTGCCCCAGGTATTGGTCACCGATATCTCTAAAGTCCCCGAGTTGCTTGGCGGTGCGGAAAAGATGGTGGTCGGCATCTACCTGCAGATTCTCGGCAGTGCCCGTGGCAATATCCTCATGATTTTCCCTCGGGAGAATGCCGTCCGCATACTGGAAAAGCTCCTCAGCAGGGAAAATTCACGGGGGGGGCTGTTGAGTGAACTGGAGGTTTCCGCGCTCAAGGAGGTGGGGAACATTCTTGCCTCGGCCTACTTGAATGCACTGGGAACCATGCTCAAGATGACCCTTATTCCCTCTGTGCCGGTACTCTCCTTCGATATGGCGGGTGCGGTGGTCGACTATGTACTCGTCGATCTTGCCGAGGTCGGCGATCAGTCGCTCATGGTGGAAACCGAATTTTTTGAAGATGATGAGCAGGTGAAGGGGCACTTTTTTCTTCTTCCCGATACTCCTTCACTTCAGATCATACTCGAAGCAATCGGCGTCCTGCATGGGTGAGCTGACCATTATTGGTCTGTCGGAATATGGTCTTGTCGCTGGTCCGAACGTACTCCTGACATACGGGCTTGGTTCCTGTATCGGTATTGCTCTCTACGATCCGGAACTCCGCATGGGATCGCTTGCCCATACCCTGCTTCCAACCGCTCACGATGTTGCCGCGATAACCGTAAAAACGGCCAAATTCACCGATCTTGCCATCGATATCATGGTCGATGAGCTGGTGAAAAGTGGTTGCGCCAAAGAACGACTTGTGGCAAAATTAGCCGGCGGCGCCAGCATGTTTGACACCGAGTACCGCTCATTCCGGGGTGCTATTGGACAGCGCAACGTCGATTCTGCCAGAAAATCCCTGGCAGGGCATGGCATACCGCTTCTGGCAGAGGACACGGGGGGAGACTACGGCCGAACGGTCGAGTTTCACGCCAGCAGCGGACTGATGATCATAAAGTCCATACAGAAACCGGGCAAGACTATCTAGTTTCCATCCGGAAACGGTTCTTTTCCGCCCTGACGTCGTTCACAGCGGTCTTGTCGGCCGCCCCTGCGGGGTCGCCTTCATGCAATTCCCCGAATTCCTGACAGGACCGGATTCTCCCCGAGGAGGTATACATGAAAAGGTTCTGCGCGGTTGCGGCTGTTATGTTGCTTGTGCTGGTTACCGGTTCCGTCGAGGCACAAGCCATCCAACCGGTCAATGTGGGGCTCAACGATGTCATTGCCACCATGGAGAAGTCGTACAGCTCCCTGACCGACGTGACCGCCGATTTCTTCCAGCGGTCCACCCTGGCTGCTTCACGGCGGGAGATGCGCGCTGACGGGCAGATGTTTCTCAAGCCGCCTACCTCCTCCACCCCTCTCATGTTCCGTTTCGACTACTTCCGCCCCCTTACCCAGGAAATCGTCTGCAACGGCAGGACCATGTGGATGTATATGCCGGAGAACCGGCAGGTGATCCAGAGTGACGTCAGCTTTTTCTTCAACCCCTTCGGCGCAGGTCAGTACGGCAACCAGCCGGTGAATTTCCTCCAGGGTCTGGGGCGGTTTTCAAAGGATTTCCTGACGGCTTTTTCGTCACCGATGCAGGATGTGGCGGGCAACTATGTCCTTGAGCTCACGCCACGCCGGTCTTCCGTAATTATCAGGAAGATGTATCTGGTAATCAATCGCGACGCGGTGCTTGCGTACGTGACGAATAACCGGGATATCTCCAGGATAATCAATGACCCGCGCGTGCCGGAGTTTGCCTTCCCCCTCCTCTCTTCAACAGTCATCGATCCCCAAGGGAATACGACCATCATGGAGTTCAGCAATGTCAGGGCAAATGTGCGCCTGATGGATAGCATGTTCAACTTTGATGTCCCTGCCGGTGTCAATGTAGTGCGCCCGCCAACCGGTCGCTAAGACCGGTGGGGGAAGACCGCCCGTTGCAGCGGTCCAGCAAAGGCGACATGTTTCATGTCGCCTTTGAACATTCAGCCGGTCGGTTCCGGCACAGGACAGAGGTTATGCTGAAATTTATATCGAGATTGCTTGTTTCGCTGATGCTGGTTGCGGTCATGATTCAAGGGGCTGCCGCAGCCGAACTGAAGGATGTGATCGACACCCTTGAGCAGGGATACCGGGTACTGACCGATCTGCAGACCGACTTCACCCAGCGCACCACCATCGCCGCGATGAAGCGGGAGGAGAGGGGCGGCGGTGAACTGCTCATGAAGAAACCGGCCGGTGCCAATGCCATGTTTCGCTTCGATTATACGAAGCCGAAGCAGCAGATCATATCCAATGGCAAGACGGTCTGGTACTACCTCCCCGATAACAAGCAGGTCATGGTGATGGATATGGCGGCCATGTTCCAGGGAGGGAACGGAGTGGCGCTCAACTATCTGGCGGGGATGGGGAGCGTTTCCCGCGATTTCACCATCAGCTTTGCCGGCGATGGTCGGGACAAGAAGGGGAACTATCTCCTCAACCTCGTGCCGAAGAAGCCGACCCAGGCCCTTGCCCGACTTCAGCTGACCATAGCTTCCCGGGCAGTGGAACGCTTTCTGGTGGAAAGGAAGCCGGTGGAGCCGTTTCCCATCCTCTCGTCGGTGGTGTACGACCAGTTGGGGAACAGGACCGCCATGGATTACAGCCGCGTGAAGGTGAATCGTGGCATAGGGAACAGTCGCTTCACCTTCAAGGTCCCCGCCGGGGTGGAAGTCATTAAGAACAGGTAGAGGTAAAGGTAGAGAGTTGATTCTTGATACTGTACCTTTACCTGTGAGCGATAGCGAACGAATACCTTTATCTGATTTAATAAGGAGGTTGCGGGATGCCGTCATTTGACATCGTTTCCAAGGTAGATATGCAGGAGGTGGACAACGCGGTCAACCAGACCGTCAAGGAGATAGCCCAGCGCTACGACTTCAAGGGGAGCAAGTGCGAGGTGACCCTGGAGAAGGAGAGCCTCAAAGTGCTGGCGGATGACGACTTCCGGCTGAAGTCGATCATCGACATCCTCCAGTCCAAGTTCATCAAACGGGGAATATCCGTAAAGGCCCTGCAGTACGGAAAGGCCGAGTCCGCTTCCAGCGGCATGGTGAGGCAGGTTATCACCATCCAGCAGGGGATATCCAAGGAGAAGGGGAAGGAAATCAACGCCGTCATCAAGGAGACCAAGCTCAAGGTACAGAGCCAGATTCAGGACGACCAGGTGCGGGTTACCGGCAAGAACATCGACGATCTGCAGGAGGTCATCCGGATCCTGAAGGGGAAGGATCTGGATATCGAGATGCAATTCATAAATTTCAGGTCGTAATTTTTGGTATCCTTCGAGGTGCCCCTACAAAACGTTTTCACGAGGTTATATTGAGCACAACTAAAGAAAAAGTCAGTCTGGTCAGCCTCGGCTGCCCGAAAAACCTGGTGGATGCCGAGGTAATGCTCGGCTACCTGGCCAAAGAGAAGTATGAGATTACGACTGACGAACGGGATGCGGATATCATCATCGTTAATACCTGTTCGTTCATCAAGGAGGCGAAGCAGGAGAGCATCGACACCATTCTCGATCTTGCCGACCGGAAGCATGATGCCCGTTGCCGGCTCCTCATCGTCACCGGTTGTCTCCCCCAGCGCTACCAGGAAGAACTTGGGCAGGAACTCCCCGAAGTGGACATCTTTGTCGGTACCGGCGACTACCCGCGCATCGCCGAGATCATAGCGGAAAAGGAGGGGACCGATGAGCAGCTTCGCTATGTGGGCGATCCCAACCTCTTTTACGACGAGAATCTCCCCCGTCTCAAGTCGTCCCCTGCTTACACCGCCTACCTGAAGATCGCCGAGGGGTGCTCCAACTGCTGCTCCTACTGCGTCATCCCGTCCCTGCGCGGTTCATTCCGCTCCCGCCCATTGGCCCGGCTTCTTGAGGAGGCGCGCACCCTGGTAGATGGAGGTGTGAGGGAGATCAACCTGATCGCCCAGGACATCACCGGCTATGGCCAGGACCTGCCGGAGCGGCCGACCCTGGAGGAACTCATCGGGGAGCTGGTCAAAATCGAGGGGCTTTCCTGGATCAGGCTGCTCTACGCCTATCCCGATGGGATACGGGAGAGCCTCGTCGAGGTCATGAGGTCGGAGCCCAAGGTCTGCAAGTACCTGGATATTCCCCTCCAGCACATCAGTGACCCCATTTTGCAGAAGATGAACCGCCGCAGTTCGGAGGCGGAGATCCGGGCGCTCATCACCCGGTTGCGCGAAGAGATCCCCGGGGTTGCCCTGCGTACTTCCCTCATCGTCGGTTTTCCCGGCGAGACCGATGACGATTTCAAAAAGCTCCTCCGCTTTGTGGAAGAGAGCCAGTTCGACCGGCTCGGGGTATTCTGCTATTCACGTGAAGAGGGGACACCGGCTGCGGAGATGCCGGATCAGGTTTCGGAGCGGGTGAAGCGGGAGCGCTATAAGAAACTCATGCGGGCCCAGGCACGACTCTCCTTCCGCCGCAACCGCCGGCTGATCGATACCGTGGAACAGGTTATCGTCGAGGGGTACAGCGAGGAGACCGAACTGCTCCTCAGGGGGCGCTCGTCCCGCCAGGCACCTGACATCGACGGCCAGGTCTATATCACCGCCGGCAATGCCAACATCGGGGATATTGTCAACCTGCGGATTACTGATTCCTCAGACTACGACCTGATCGGGGAAATCGTTGACTGACGCCCCGGTACGGGGTTTTCGTCTCCCGGCTTTTCCCTTGACAAAAGGGTAAATTACTGTATTATTGCGACGCCTCGAAGGGGGATATTTCACATTGGAGAGTGTACGTAATGGTTGAAAAGATGGACGAGATGAAGGCGATCCTCCTGAAGATGAAAGAGGATACGCTCATGGAGATAAACAAGGCGGTCAAAACGGGATCCAGTATCACCAGCGGGGAACCGAGCGGCGACATTTACGACCAGGCCTCGTCGGAACGGGACCGGGAGCTGGGCCTTCTTCTGGGAGACCGGGAGCGGGAGAAACTCCATACGATCGACGAAGCCCTCCTCAAGATCGAGGAAGGTGAGTACGGCATCTGCGAGGAGTGTGAAGAGGAGATACCCATCGGCCGGCTCAAGGTCGTTCCCTTTGCCCGGTACTGTGTGAAGTGCAAGGCCGACATCGAGAAACAGCAGGCTCAGACCAAGCGTTTCGAAGAAGAGCGTGCCTACCGCGAGATTGCCCTGGGAGAAGAGGAAGAGGGCTAATGCTGCCCATGGGGGTGCCGCTGGCGACCTCTCACATTTGAACGAACAAAAGGCGGTCCGCATGCAGCGGGCCGCCTTTTGTTATGGAGCTTTTCCAACTGCGCGGTCTCAGGGAATCCACGTCTATTACAGGCTGAATTACTCCACTATCAGGCTTTTGCCGGTCATTTCCTTCGGCTGGGGAATCCGGAGAAGATGCAGCATGGTCGGTGCAATGTCGGCCAGTATTCCCGGCAGGAGTGTTTTTCCCTTGCAGCGGTCGTCTACCAGGATGAGCGGCACCCGGTCGGTGGTGTGGGCGGTGTGGGGGCCGCCGGTTTCGTCCACCATGACCTCTGCATTGCCGTGGTCCGCGGTTATGATGGCAGTTCCCCCCATCTCGCGGACCTTTTCCACCAGCCGGCCTACGCACTCATCTACCGCTTCGATGGCCCGTATGGCAGCCGGCATGATGCCGGTGTGTCCCACCATGTCTGCATTGGCGAAGTTGAGGACGATGACGTCGTATTTCCCCGTGGAGAGGCGATTCAATAGTTCGTCGGTCACCAGGTAGGCACTCATCTCCGGTTTTTGGTCATAGGTGGCGACCTCCTTCGGCGAGGGGATAAGACAGCGCTCCTCGCCGGGAAACGGTTCCTCAACTCCCCCGTTGAAAAAGAACGTGACGTGGGCGTATTTTTCGGTTTCCGCGATTCGGAGCTGGGTCAGTCCCGCCCTTCCCAGTACTTCCCCGAGAATGTTGGTGAGTGTCTCGGGACCAAAGGCGATGGGGAGGCCGAATGTGGCGTCGTATTCCGTCATGCAGACATAAGCGGAAAGATGGGGGGGATTCTGGCGGTCGAATCCGGGGCAATCACTCAGGGCTAGAGCCCGGGTGATTTCCCTGGCCCGGTCGGAGCGGAAGTTGAAGTAGATGAGACCGTCGCCATCCCGAAGGGTCCCGACCGGCTTACCATCTGCTGTGATTACTGAAGGGACCACAAACTCGTCGGTCACGCCGGCGGCATAGCTCGCCTCGATGGCTTCCGCGGCGCTTGCCCGCTGTTCTCCCCTGCCGCGGACAATGGCGTTGTAGGCCTGCTCAACCCGATCCCACCGGTTATCCCGGTCCATGGCGTAATAACGGCCGGTAACCGTGGCGATCTTCCCTGCACCGATTCTCCTGATCTCAGCTTCCAACTGGGCGAGGTAGTCGGCTCCGCTCTTGGGGGGAGTGTCACGGCCGTCAAGGAAGCAATGGACAAACGTCTCGACTCCCTCCCTGCTGGCCAGTTCCAGGAGTCCGTAGAGGTGGGTGTTGTGGGAATGGACCCCGCCGTCGGAAAGAAGTCCTGCAAGATGGAGCCGGCCTCCGGCTGCCTTGGTCTTGCGGATGCAGTCGAGGAGCACACGGTTTTCAAAGAAATCTCCGTCGGCGATTGACTTGGAAATGCGGGTCAGGTCCTGGTAAACTATGCGGCCGGAGCCGATGTTCAGGTGTCCTACCTCTGAATTCCCCATCTGGCCTTCAGGGAGCCCGACCGACATGCCGGAAGTGCCGATATCGGTGCAGGGGTACTCCCGGTAGAGGCTGGTCATGTTCGGGGTGCGGGCCAGGGCGATGGCATTGTGTTCGGAGTGTGGGTTCAGTCCCCATCCATCGAGGATCATCAGCAGCAGTGGTTGTTTCGGCATTCGTTTCTCCTCACGATCAACATCTCACCAGATCAATGGTGGTACGGTTCATTGTTCAGAATGGTAAAGCCACGGTAAATCTGCTCCAGCAGGAAGATCCTCACCATCTGGTGGGTGAAGGTAAGACGTGACAGGGAAATGGTCCGTTGTGCCTGGCGGCGAAATTCGTCGCTGAAACCGTAGGCTCCACCGATGGCGAAAACCAGTTCGGGAATGGCGCTGTCCCGCTGCTTCTCGATGAAGGTGGCCATCTGGCGGGAGTCGAGCTCATCTCCTCGCTCGTCGAGAAGGACCAGACAGGCGTTTTTCGGCAGAAGCTTTCCAAGGCGCACGCATTCCGCAACACGCCCCGCGTCATGCTGTGCCCCCTTCTCTTCCCGTGCCTCAGAAATTTCGAGGGGGGTATAGCGCCGTATGCGGCCGGCGTACTCGTCGATGCCCGCCTTTACCCATGCCTCCTGGGTCTTGCCGACCCAGATGACCCTGATTTTCACGGCTCCCGGTCTTCCCAGCGGTATTCGGCGGGGATTTCAACTTCCGGAGCAGCGCTCCAGAGACCGTCAAGGTCATAGCGTCGACGAACCTCTTCCTGGAAGACATGCACAATCACGTCGCCGTAATCGATAACGATCCAGTTTCCTTCCTTTTCACCCTCGATGTCCAGTGCCTTGCTGGAACTCTTCAGCCCCTGCCGGACCGATTCGGCGATTGCCTGGGCCTGCTTGTCCGACCGGCCGGTTGCCAGTACCAGGTAGTCGGCGATGGAGGAAAGATCGCCTATCTCCAGGATCCGGACGTCGAGGGCTTTCTTGTCGAGTGCCAGGGCGGCGGATTTAACGGCCCGTTCCCGGGACTCCAGAATCTGTTTAGTGTTCATCTGCATACAACCCTTGTTCCTTTATGTAATGCTCGACCGCTGGCGGCACGAGGTATCTGAGTGAGCGCCCCTGCCGGGCAAGTTCCCGGATGGCGCTGGAGGAGATATCGAAGGGTATCCCTCTCAGGTAGTAAACCGAATAGCCTGAACGGTGACCGAGGCGGTGCTCGGCAGGGTAGTGCGCGAACTCGCCGGCAACAGAAACAGGGAGAACCGACATCAAATCGGTAATTGCCGCGCCCGGGCGTTCCACCGCCACAAGGTTGCAGCAGGCGAATATGGCGGCGAATTCATGCCAGCTGCCGATTTCCTGAAAAGAATCACTACCTATGATGAAGAAGAATTCGTCATCTGGATGATCGGCCCGCAGTGCCCGCAGGGTGTCGATGGAATAGGACATTCCTTCCCGCTGACCCTCGATCTCCGAAACGCTGAAGGCGGGATTACCCTGAATCGCAAGCCGCACCATGGCGAGGCGCTGCGCAAAGGGGGTCTCTCCTGCCAACGGCTTGTGGGGAGGCGTTGCAGCGGGGATGAACATCACCCTGTCCAGGCCGAAGCTGTCCCGTACCCCTTCTGCGATGCGCAGGTGGGCCAGGTGGATCGGGTTGAAGGTGCCGCCGATGATGCCAACTTTCACAAAGACCCCGGAATCATTATTAACAGCACAGGAATCAGGATGAAGCAATTTGTCATCAATCACTGCTCAGGAACGTGATATTTCGCAAGGTCAAGGCGATTAAGGGGTGACGCGGATGCGTAGTACCCAAATACCGGGCATGAACAGCGCTACGCCGCACAAGGAGTCCCCGAAGATCAACGCAGAGAATGCGTAAAAGGCGCGTTCCCTATTGCCGTATTTGGCCGTCGCCGTAGACGATGAACTTCTGTGTCGTCAGGTCCTCCAACCCCATGGGGCCGAAGGAGTGGAGCTTGGTCGTGGAGATGCCGATCTCCGCGCCAAGGCCGAGCTGGTTCCCGTCGGCGAAGCGGGTTGAGGCGTTGACCAGGACACAACTGGAGTTTACCTCCCGGATAAAGCGCTGGGAGTTGGCGTAATCCCGGGTGATGATCGCTTCGGTATGGAGCGAGCCGTATGTGTTGATGTGATCGATCGCATCGTCCAGGTCATCCACCACGTGGGCGGCGAGGATCAGATCCAGGTACTCGGCATGCCAGTCCTCTTCCGTAGCCGGTTTGGCCTGCGGGGCGAACTGACGGAAGCATTCGTCACCGCGCAGTTCGACTTTGAGGTCGGTAAGGGTCGCGGCGATTCGGGGGACAAAGGTCTCTGCCACATCCTTATGGATGAGGATTGTCTCCAGAGCGTTGCAGACGCCGGGTCGCTGGGTCTTGGCGTTGACGATGATCCGTTCCGCCATGTCAAAATCGGCCGTAGCGTCGACGAAAACGTGGCATACCCCCTTGTAGTGCTTGATGACCGGAATCTTCGAGTGCTCCACGACAAACCTTATCAGGCTTTCCCCGCCGCGGGGGATGATGAGATCGATGAACTCTTCCTGCTTGAGCAGTTCCAGCACCCCCTCCCGTTCCGCAAAGGGGATGACGGCGAGGGCTTCTGCCGGAATGCCCGCCTTCACCATCTCCGCCTGGAGGATGCAGGCAATGGCCAGGTTGGAGTGGATAGCCTCGGAGCCGCCGCGCAGTATCACGGCGTTCCCCGCCTTGAGGCAGAGGCTCGCAGCATCGGCCGTGACGTTGGGTCGCGACTCGTAGATGATGCCGATGACCCCGAGCGGGATGCGCATCTTGCCGACCTGCAAGTCGTTGGGGCGCTTCCACATCCTGGTAACTTCGCCGACTGGATCGGGGAGGGCGGCCACTTCCCGCAGACCGTCAGCCATAGATTTGATGCGCGACTCGTCCAGCATGAGTCGGTCAAGCATGGCGCTTGAGAGTCCCTTCTGTTCACCTGCCGACAGGTCTTTCCCGTTTTCCTTCACGAGTACGGCAGAATTGGCGATGAGGGCATCGGCCATGGCGAGGAGCAGCCCGTTTTTCGCCCCGGAGGAGAGCCGGGCCATAACATGGGAGGCCTGGCGGGCGTCGCTGGCTATTTTTCTGATCTGTTCGGCAATGGTCATGGGACACCTCTTCGACAATGTGAAGCACTAAGGATGGATGGAGTAATAACCTGAAACTGAATGGAACACGGAAACGGCGGAGGGGAGGTTCCACTGGTTTTGCCAAATCAGCATTTATCCGCAGTTTTCGCCTTTTCCGTGTGCTATTTGCTTTTGTTTTGCGCAGTTACAGTACAACCAGATTATCACGATGAATGATCTCGTCCCCATAGCGGTAACCAAGAATCTGTTCGATCTCGCCACTCCTGTGGCCAAGGATCTTGGTCAGTTCCTGGCTTGAATAATCTGCGATGCCCCGGGCGAACTCGGTACCGTCCGGTCCGCATACCCGTATGCAGGAGCCCCGTTCGAATTCACCTTCAATCCTGACGATGCCGGAGGGAAGGAGGCTTCTGCCGTGCTGGGAGAGGACCTTATGCGCACCTTCGTCGACGATGACTCTCCCCCGTGGCCTGAGGGTATAGGCTATCCAGTGCTTGCGCCGGTTCAGCACCGTTCGCGCCGGCAGGAACAGGGTTCCCACCTCTTCTCCTGCCATGACACGAGTGAGATTGCCGGGAGTCATGCCGTTGATCATGATTGTCGCGACTCCGAACTGGCCCGCCTTTTTGGCTGCCGCCAGCTTGGTGGCCATGCCGCCGGTGCCGACTGCGGAGCCTGATCCCCCGCCTGCCTTTTCCACCTCTTTGGTGATGGTACGCACCAGGGGTACCAGCCGGGCATCGGGGTGCTCCCGGGGGTCGGCATCATAGAAGCCGTCGATGTCGGTCAGTATCACCAGGAGCTGGGCTTCGGTCAGGTTGGTTACCAGGGCCGACAGGTTGTCGTTGTCGCCGAACTTGATTTCATCCACGACCACGGTGTCGTTCTCATTGATGATCGGGATGACGCCGAAGTGCAGAAGGGTGTCGAGGGTTGAGCGGGCGTTAAGGAAGCGCTGCCTGTCCATCAGGTCATGCCGGGTGAGAAGAAGCTGTGCCACCTTGTGCCCATGGGCGTCGAACGCCTCTTCGTAGGCGCGCATGAGCCGTGGCTGGCCGATGGCCGCCGCCGCCTGTTTCTGGGGGATGGTCCGGGGGCGGTCGTCAAGTCCCAGCTCCCTGCGTCCGGCTGCGCCGGCTCCCGAGGAGACCATGATGACGTCGAATCCCCGTCTGCGCAGTTCGTCGACCTCGGCGGCAAGTCGGTGGATGGTCGCCAGATCGAGACCGTTGTCCTTGCAGGTGAGGACCCGGCTGCCTATCTTTATGACGAGCCGCTTGACCTTGTGGAGTATTTCTTCGCGCATGGTGTGCCTGTTTCCGCTGGTGGTACAATGCCCGTAGAGAGCTCTCCGCGGGGGATTCCGGAAAACTACGTCGTCATTACATAGCATGTTTGCCCGGACATGGCAAACGTTACCACTCTTCTGTTGCCGGTTCTCCCCAAAGGTTACGGGCTACCTCGTCCAGCAGTTCCTGGATCCCCTCACCGGTGACGGTTGAGATGGGGAAGACCTTGAGCTTTCGCTCGGTGAACCAGGTAAGGATCTGGGGGAGGTTTTCCCTCACCTGGGGAAGATCGATCTTGTTGATGACGATGATCTGCGTCTTCTCAGCCAGTTCCGGGTTGAAGAGGTACAGCTCCTGATTGAGCAGTTCGTACTCACGGATCGGGTCACGCTCCGGCATCCAGGCAAGGTCCAGAATATGGAGCAGCAGACCGGTCCGCTCCAGGTGCTTGAGAAAACGGTGACCAAGTCCTGCCCCTTCGTTGGCTCCCTCGATGAGACCGGGAATGTCGGCGATGACGAAGGAGCGGTAATTCTTGTATGCCACTACTCCCAGGTTGGGAACAAGGGTGGTAAAAGGGTAGTCGGCAATTTTTGGCCGGGCGGCGGAGACTTTCGAGATGAAGGAGGACTTCCCCACGCTCGGGAAACCGAGGAGACCCACGTCGGCCATGAGTTTCAGCTCAAGCCGGACCCAGCGTTCCTCTCCCGGTTCACCGGGTTGGGCGAATTTGGGAGCCTTGTTGGTGGCGGTGGCGAAGCGTGCGTTCCCCTGGCCGCCACGCCCTCCCTTCAGGAGGACGACGGTTTGTTCCGGCTCGGTCAGGTCGGCCAGTACTTCGTCGGTCTCCGCATCCTTGATGACGGTGCCGACGGGGACCAGGATCGTCAGGCTCTCTCCGTACGCTCCGTGACGATCCTTCCCCATGCCGTTCCCACCTCGTTCTGCCTTCTGGTGGGGTCGTTGGCGCAGATCGAGGAGAGTGGAAAGCCCGGAAGAGGCCTGGATGATGATATCCCCCCCCTTGCCGCCGTCGCCGCCGTTCGGCCCACCGAAGGGGATGAATTTTTCGCGCCGGAACGAGACGCAGCCGGAACCGCCGTCGCCGGACTTCAGGTGTATCTTGACTTCGTCGATGAAGCTCATGCAATTCCTTGTTGCCTTATGGAGGCGTCACGGAAACATTAAGAACTTATTCGCACATAAACTAAGTTCCAAGTCCCGCCGGTTCAAACAACAAAAGCCCGGAACTCTGCAGTCCCAGGCTTTTGCGTTGTTTGTGGTTGGCTCCCTAGTTTGCGGGGTAGACGGAAACCTTTTTCCGGTCCCTGCCGAGTCGCTCGAACCTGACAACGCCGTCGATCAGGGCGTAAAGGGTGTAATCCTTGCCGCAGCCGACGTTGGTGCCCGGGTGAATCTGGGTACCGCGTTGACGATAAATGATATTACCTGCAATTACAGCTTCGCCGCCGAACTTCTTGCAGCCGAGGCGTTTGCTTTCCGAGTCGCGGCCGTTACGCGAACTTCCGCCGGCTTTCTTGTGTGCCATGGTGCTATCTCCTTGATCAGGTAAAACTCTTTAGGCGTTAATCTTTTCAATCTTCAGAATAGTTCTCAGTTGACGGTGCCCGTTAAGTTTCCTGGAGCCTTTCCTCCGTTTCGACTTGAAGACAAGGATTTTCTTGTCTTTCCCCTGCTCGACAATTTTGCCGACCACAGAGGCGCTGGGCACTAACGGTGTTCCGATTTTAACCGTATCGCCGCCAACCATCAGGACTTCGCTGAATTCGACGGTGTCACCTACGACTCCTTCGAGCTTCTCGACCTTTAAGAGGTCGCCCTCGGAAACTTTGTATTGCTTCCCTCCGGTTTTGACTACTGCGTACATTGAGCTTCACCACCTTTACCGATTTTTAGCATGAGCGCTAAAAAATAACGAAAATATAGCGACATGTCAAGGTAAATATTTTTGGAGGGTTTCAGATTCCCACGTGTATTTCATCCCCCACAACCTGGACGGGATAGGTTTTCAGGACATACTCCGGGAACTCATTGCATTCGCCGGTCTGCAGGTTGTAGCGGTACCCGTGGCGCTGGCAGGTGATAATGCCGGGGTCTTTGAGAAGTGCCCCGGAAAGTGGAGCCCCCTGGTGGGGACATTCGGTTTCGCAGGCGTAGATGGTCCCCTTGCTGTTTACCAGCAGGATTTCCTGGCCGTTCACGGTAACAACTTTTTTCCCCCAGAGGGGAACCTCCGAAACTTTGGCGGCAAATACCATCTGTTCCTCCTTGCGAGGTTCGCTCAACTAAACTGGTTGCAGCTTATTAAGCCAGTGGGGTGGTGGAGGCTGTCGTCTCAGACGGGAACCACATGGACGGCGTGGGCAGCCGTTTCGGCTTTCCGTCGCGCATCGTCCGTATCCCGGCCGAGAGTGAGTACCACCCCCATGCGCCTGCCGGCGCGGGAGTCCGGCTTGCCAAAGAGGCGAACTTTGGTATCGGGAACGGACATGGCGTCTTCGATTCCAGCAAATGATACCTCTGTGGCTGCTGTCTCGGCCAGAATGACATGGGAAGCGGCTGGAGCAAGGTTGGTCACTTCCGGCACCGGCAGGCCGAGAATCGCCCGAACATGGAGTTCGAATTCGGACATATTCTGGGATATCATGGTTACCATGCCGGTATCGTGGGGGCGGGGAGAAACCTCGCTGAACCATACCCTGTCACCCTTGATGAACAGCTCCACGCCAAAGATGCCCCGGCCGCCGAGGGCATCGGTTACCGCTTTCGCCTGGCGGCGAGACTCGTCAAGCGCTGCGGTAGTCATGGCCATCGGTTGCCACGATTCGTGATAGTCCCCCTTGATCTGGACGTGGCCTATAGGTGGGCAGAAGCGGGTTCCGTCCTTGTGCCGTACGGTCAGGAGGGTGATTTCGTAATCGAAGTCGATGAACTCTTCAATGATCACCCGGTCCGAAGCTCCCCGTCCCCCTTCCATGGCATAGGTCCAGGCGGCCGCTATGTCTGCTTCGGACCTGACCACGCTCTGTCCCTTCCCCGATGAACTCATGATCGGTTTGACCACGCAGGGGAGACCTATTTCCAGAATGCCGGCACGGAATTCATCGATGGTGGAGGCGAAACGGTAGGAAGCGGTGGGAAGCACCAGCTCTTCGGCTGCCAGTCGCCGGATTCCTTCCCTGTTCATGGTCAGGTTGGCTGCTCGCGCGGTGGGGATGACCGTAAATCCTTCCCGCTCCAGTTCCAGCAGGTAGGAGGTGTTGATTGCCTCGATCTCGGGAACGATGAAGTCGGGGTGTTCAAGGCGTATAATCCGCTCAAGTTCTCCCTTGTCGAGCATGTTTACGACATGGCTCCGGTGCGCAACCTGCATGGCCGGAGCGTCGGGATAGCGATCAACTGCGATCACCTCCACTCCAAGTCTCTGGGCCTCGATGGCCACTTCCTTCCCCAGTTCGCCGGAACCGAGAAGAAGTATTCTGGTAGCGCTCTTTTTAAGCGGTGTGCCGAACATAAAAACCTCTTGTCAGCTTATGGTGATTTCGAACTGCTCCTGATGGAATCCCGGTTTTGCCCTCACCGTGATCCGTTTCTTGAACTTCTTCTCCAGTTCCTCCAGGCCACGACGTTCCTCGTCGTAGAGGAGATCTGCCACCTGGGGGTGAACGGTGAGCATCACCTTGGTGCCGCGGATATCGAGCATCTCCCGGCGCAGTTCCCGGAATAGCTCATGGCAGACGGTGGTCTTGGACTTCACGTAACCGCGACCCTCGCAGTAGGGGCAGGGCTCGCAGAGCATCCGGCCGATGCTCTCGCGCACCCGCTTGCGGGTCATCTCAACCAGCCCCAGTTCGGATATCTTGAGGATGTTGGTCTTGGACTTGTCGCTTTTCAGCGCCTCATCCAGGGCGTTGAATACCTTGTCCCGGTTGACTTCCTTTTCCATGTCGATGAAGTCGATGATGATGATCCCGCCGATGTTCCGGAGCCGGAGCTGGTAGGCAATCTCCTTGACCGCTTCCAGGTTGGTCTTGAGAATGGTGTCTTCCAGGTTGTGCTTCCCCACGAAACGGCCGGTGTTGACGTCGATTGCGGTGAGCGCCTCGGTCTGCTCGATGATGATGTAGCCGCCGGATTTCAGCCAGACCTTGCGTCCCAGTGCCCGGCTTATCTCAACCTCAAGGCCGAAATGGTCGAAGATCGGCTCTTCCTCGTCGTAGAGTTCGATGGAGTACTTCATCTTCGGCATGAAGGTGGTGATGAACTGGACGATCCGGTCATGCTCCGGCTTGGAATCGACCACGATCCGGTCCACCGCTTCGGTGAGAATGTCCCGCACCACCTTCTGGGTCACATCCAGGTCGGAATGGATGAGGCTCGGGGCGTGGGCCTTCTCGTTCTTCTTGACCACCTCCTCCCAGAGCTTGGTCAGATAGGTCAGGCCGGAAGCCAGGTCCTCTTCGCTTTTCCCTTCCGAAACGGTACGGACGATGAAGCCGCCGCTTGCAGGCTTGATCTTCTCCACGATCTCCTTGAGCCTCTCCCGCTCAGCCTCGTCCTCGATACGGCGGGAGACCCCCACATGGTCGACGGTCGGCATGTAGACCAGGTGCCGGCCGGGAAGGGATATGTGGGCGGTGATTCGTGCCCCCTTGGTGCCGATCGGCTCCTTGGAAACCTGTACCAGCAGTTCCTGCCCCTCCTGGAGGAGTTCCTCGATGGGATGGAGCGGGTGGAGCACAGGTTCTTCCCCTTCGGGCTGCTCCTCTTTCTTGCCGTTGCCATCCATGAACGACTCATACTCATCCATGGCGTCGAAGACGTCGGCGACGTAGAGAAAGGCGGCCTTTTCCAGGCCGATGTCCACGAAGGCTGCCTGCATGCCGGGAAGGACCCGGATGACCCGCCCCTTGTAAATGTTGCCGACGATTCCCTTGACCCGGCTTCGCTCGATATAGAGCTCGGCGATGGTGCCGTTCTCGATAAGGGCGATGCGGGTTTCGTGGGAAGCGGTGTTGATGACCAGTTCGTTACCCATCTGTTCCTCCGGAAACGCGGCTTTTTCACCCTGGCTGCGTAAGTCTTCGGGGTCGCTTGTGCGGCGTAGGGGTGTTTATGCCCGATGTTCGGGTGCTACGCCTCCACGCTTTCCCTCGACAGCCTTGCCAGGGCAAAAAATCCACGTTTCTCATAGTTGATTCAAGAAGATAAATCTTTGAAAATGACATCGAGTTTTTCTATGTGCGCCCCCGCTAGCTCTTCCGGGGAGAGTCCGGTGATGGCGGCGGCGAATTCAAGGGGTTTGCCGCGGCCGGTAACCATCTCCAGCGTGCCGTCGACAGCTTTAATGTCCTGCAGTTCCCGGCGCAGGTCGAAGTCCTGGCTTTTCCCCTTTTTCTCCCGATGGCAGGGTGAGCTCTCAAGGGCGAGGAAAGAGGCCACCCGGGCCGGCAGGTCGAGGTCGAGTCCGGGAGGAAGGGTGACGCGGTAACGCACCCCTTCCATGATAACCGACAGGGAGGGACTGTTCAACGGGATTTCTGTACTTTCGAGGATTTCAACTCCCGCCGGCAGAACCCGGTTGAGGGCATCCTTTACCTCTTCGGCGCTCCAGGGTCCGGCCATCTCCATGTCCAGGTATTCCGCCCACGATTCCACCCCGACCGAAAGTGCGGTGGCGAAAGAGAATTTGGGGTGGGGGTGAAAGCCCTGGGAGTAGCGGATCGGCACTCTGCCACGCCCCACGGCGCGGGTGAAAAGCGTGATCATTTCCAGATGGCTCAGAAAGCGCATGGGACCGGTTTTGCTGAAGCGGATCCGGATGCGGGCCGGGGGGGCTTCAGTTGGGACTTGGGTCTCCCTAGTTTCATCGGTATCCAATCCCGTCGCCTCGGAAGGAATGAGGCGCATTTTTACCTGGTCGAAGTCACATACCCCGCAACCGGTACAGGCACCGGTACGGCAGTCGGGGGTGTAGACGGCATTGTCGGCGTCGGAACTGGCGTACTCGCGGAGGAGGAACTCTTTCGACACGCCGCATTCCAGATGGTCCCAGGGGAGGATTTCCGTAGTATCCCTGCGGCGCAGGTAGAAACGGGGATCGATCCCGCAGCTTCTGAAAGCCGACTGCCAGCGGGAGAAACTGAAATGCTCTCCCCAGCCGTCGAAGCGGCAGCCGAGGCGGTGCGCTTCGAGCAGTACCCTGCCGAGTCGGCGGTCACCGCGGGCGAAGACACCCTCCATGACCGACTGCGGTGCATCCTGCCATTTGAAGTTGAGCTTGCGTTTTTTCAGTTCCGTTCGAAGGAATTCCTGCTTGGTGAGGATCTCCTCGTAGCTGATCTGGGGTTCCCACTGGAAGGGGGTGTGGGGCTTGGGTACGAAGCTGGAGACTGCCACATTCACTTCGCCACCGTGGCCTGACAGTTTTCCCTGCTGCTTGACCTTTCTGGCAAGGTCGGCGATGCCGAGAACATCATCCATGGTCTCGGTCGGAAGGCCTATCATGAAGTAGAGCTTGATAAGTCGCCAGCCGGCCCGATAGATCTCGGCCGCACTCTGCAGCAGTGCCTCCTCTGTTATCCCCTTGTTGATCACCAGTCGGAGCCGCTCGCTTCCCGCCTCGGGTGCGAGGGTGAAACCGGTCTTGCGCACTTTCTTTATTTCATCCACCAGTTCCTGGGTGAGTGAACCGACCCGGAGCGAGGGGAGAGAGACAGCGATCCTTTGCTCGGCATATCTCACCATGAGCTCTTTCAGGAGCGGCGCTATGCAGCTGTAGTCTCCTGTGGAGAGGGAGAGGAGCGATATCTCGTCGTAACCGGTTTTGCGCAGGGTCGCTTCGACGAGTTCCAGTATCCGGCGGGGTGAACGTTCCCGCACAGGACGGTAAATGTAACCCGCCTGGCAAAAACGGCAGCCACGGGTGCAGCCACGGGCGATCTCAAGGCTTACCCGGTCGTGGACGGTTTTCAGGAAGGGGATGACCGGCGTGGTGGGGTAGGGAGCGTCGTCGAGGCTGGCGAGAATCCGCCGCTTGATTCGCTCATAACCGGGCTTGAGGGGAGCAATTGCCGCGACCTGTCCATTCTCTTCGTGACTGACGTCAAAAAAGGAGGGAACATACATCCCGTCGATTTCCGACAGTTCCGCCAGCAGCTCCGCCTTGTCGCCGCTCCCCGACCGTTTCCAGCGGCGGACGGTTTCCGCGATCTCCAGGGAGGCCTCCTCCCCGTCCCCCAGCAGGAAGGCGTCGAAAAAGTCAGCAAGGGGTTCCGGGTTACCGGCACAGGGGCCGCCGGCGATGACGAGTGGCCAGGATGCATCGCGTTCGGACGCCAAAAGAGGTATACCTGCCAGCTCCAGCATGTTGAGGATATTAGTGTAGGAGAGCTCGTACTGGAGAGTAAAACCGACTATATCGGCCTGTCCCAAGGGGGTGCCGCTTTCCAGGGTGGTGAGGAGGGCCTTTTCGCTGCGAAGCTGCTCCTCCCTGTCGGGCCAGGGTGCGTATGTCCGTTCCGCCGAAAGCCACGGAACATCGTTGAGTATCCCGTAGAGGATCTGAAGCCCCAGGTGGCTCATCCCGACTTCATATACATCGGGAAATGCGAGGGCAAAACGGATCTCCGGCCGCTCCTTGTAGACCCCTCCCATTTCGCCCCCCATGTAACGGGCCGGCTTTTCAATTTTCAGCAAGTCGTCATTCAGCACGATTGGTACTCCGGAACTGCTAATGTTAATTTGAATGCATTGGGCTATGCTGAGCCGGGTAGTGCTGCGCCAACAAAAAAAGGTCCCGGCGGGGGCTGCCGCCACGACCTATCTGTGCGCCAATATAGTGCAATTTGACAATTTTAGCAAGAGTGATGCCGAGCTGACCCTGATGCTTCATATGCCGCAAATGAGGTATTGTCTGGACGATTTCGGGTTACGGTGCCTGGTTGCGGTAACGGAAATAAGGGGGCCAGAAGGGCAACTAGCTGCAATTGCGTGTATTTGTAAGTTGGCATGGGTAGTGCACCTAGAAAAGCACAAACCATCTTTAGGAGGAAGTACAAATGAAAAAAGTTCTGTCCACCGTCGTTGCCGCTCTTGTTGCCGTTTCTTTCGCTGGTATCGTCTGCGCCGCTGAGCCCGTAAAGCCTGCTGCTCCGGCTGCTGCAGCTGCTCCGGCTGCTGAAGTGAAAAAAGAAGTGAAGAAACCGGCTAAAAAAGCCAAAAAAGCCAAAAAAGCCGTAAAGAAAGCCGTGAAGAAAGAAGAAGCAGCAGTTCCTGCTGCTCCTGCCGCGAAGTAATTCGGGGTTTACAGCACACGAAAAAAGCCGCATCTTCGGATGCGGCTTTTTTTTGTCTCCAGTGCTGGCAGAAAACAGCAGTTCGTCGTTTACAGAGAAACCCCTACTCCTCTTCCCAGGCAAACTCCGGTTCGAAATAGGGGTCGTAAAAGCCGGGGTAGGCGAGGAAGAACGTCGTTGTCTCCGCTGCACCTGTTACCGTCCTGATCAAGGTCATGCCGACCCCTTTCAATGGGCCGAGCGTCAGACCCTTCGCAACCCCATCATTCTTGAAGGTCAGGTAAATCTGCATGGGGAATTCAAGCCAACCGGTCGCAACATTGGCGACCCCCCGGACCATCTTGCCCGACATTCCCTCCACCACCTGCTGGGGGGAAGAACTTTCCAGGGTTTGAAAGTCGTCGGCAAACGCTGGCAACACTCCACCGCCGAGGAGTCCTGCGCACAGCAGTGCAATCCCTGCCTTTTTCAGTGCGTAGCTGTCCATATCAATTTGCCGGCGCCGGCTGTTCGGCCTCGTTTTCAGTTATGGGCTCGTTCCGTTTCACATCCCACCCCTGCCAGACAAATTCGGGATCTATCATGGGGTCATAGTAGCCCGGTTGGGGGACCATGCAGAATACGGCCTCGGCAGCGCCGATTACCACCCTGTAGAAGGTCATGCCGACACCCGCAAGGGGACCCACAACGTATCCGACCGGCCCGCGATCACGAGCATTGATGATAGTCTGCTTGGGGAGTTCAACCACAGAAGTTGCCACATTGGTCACGCCGCGAACGAATTTGAAGGCCATCTTGCCGACAATTGTTTCCGGTTTCGGGGAGTCCTGGGCAAAGGCCGGACTGGCAAAGCAGAGGAGCATCAGGAGGGGGAGAACTCTGGTACGTATCCGCATACAATCTCCTTTCAGACGCACAACTTAATGGAATGTAATTCCTTTTAACACAATTAGTGAGGCGTGGCAAGCTTGTGTCAGTGTCGATGCATCATTCTCCCTGTTTCGTGCCGGCTCTACCATATTTTACCTTCAGGGGTGTTCCATTTCCGTGCGGCCGTCGCCTGGAGTCTCCTTATGCTCGAGGCCCTGTTTCAGCTGTTTCATAGATCGTCAGCTGCATCCGGCCGAATCCATTCCTCTTTGTGCCGCAAAGAAATTACCGAATCCACTCCCTATCCAGAAAATACCGGTTCTCAGGATTATTCGAAGAGCGATTTTTCTGCCGGGATGAAGGGGATGAATTTCCGATGGAGAAGACGGAGTTTCTCCTTGTAGTATTCCACGTTCTCGTCGGGGTTGGCGGAATCGTAGCTGGCGATGGGGCGACAATTTTCGTAGGCGGTCACACCCTTTGCGTGTCCGGTGACATAGTAGCTGAGCTGATCGCCTGCCTGATAGGCACGGTCAGAACGAAGTGCCAATTCGAAGGCTGCAGCGGGAAGTCGTTTCCCCTGGCGAACCTTCTGTCGGTAGCCGGCGGGAGACTCGCTGAGTGTTTCGGTTTTTGCCAACAGGTCGATGGAGATCTGGTGATCACGCAATTTCTGCAGGTATTCCCGGTATGTTCCGTCGATGCGCTCCCCTTCACCCTGCAGGAGAAGCCGGATCGCCTCGGCAGTGAAATCCCGCAGGTACTTCTCAATCCCCCGCGATTTCAGACTGCTCCCTTTTATGGTGATCCGACCGGCGTCATCAAGCAGGGCATAGTTTTTCATCTTGTAGGAAAACATGGCACGGTACCAGCCATCCTGCTCCACATCAATGCCGGCGGGAAGGGAGGCTGAAAGCTCCCCGATCAGCCGGGTCGCCTGTTCCTCGGTATTCAGCCCGGTAGGGGGGATGAAGTAGATGCCGTCAGTGTCAACTTCGATTGGCTTGGCGCCCTGCGCTGTCAGCCAGTCGAGCATCTGCATAATGATCTCCCGGCCGCGACGGGTCACCTCGGCTGCCAGAGCCATGTCGGCAAAGTTGTGGATCGTGGTGCCGAGGTAGCCGTAAAAGGAGTTGATGAGGATCTTGAAGGCCTGCTGGAGTGCCTGGTAGTAGTCCCGAAGGCGAGGATCAACGGTTTCCCGTGCTATTTTTTTTGCCTGGAGCCGGAAGGTCCGCAACTCATCAAGAAGGGGGAGGAACAGGCCGAGGTCGTCACTGGCAGGTTGCAGGCGGTAGGCAAGGAGAATGGAGGGATAGAGGGATGCCACGTCGCAGTGGGCAACAGGTCCCACGACCCCCGTGACGAACAGATGGTTGTATCCACCTTCCAGCTCTCCATAGGTCGAGGGGCGGGGAATGGCGGTTTCCCGGTGCAGGTATTCCCGCAGGAAGAGCGCGTTGATTTTGGTGGCGTTGCCGCGGATCAGGCAGTTCTGGTACGAGTAGGGGAACATGCGGGTCTGCAGGAAGTAGGGGTAAGCCAGGAGCCGGGAAAGGGCCAGGGTCTCGCGGACATCGTCCAGGTTGTATTCTGCCAGGGCACGAGGGTCTTCGAGAAAGGCATGGCCAAGTTCCGAGCCTTCCAGGTAGACCCGGTCGGGGCGGGCCAGGCCGAAGTGGCGTGCGGCCGCCTTGAGTCCGTAGCTCTCAAGTTCTCTGCTTCCCACGTCGTAGACAAGAAGGAGGAAGTAGGTGTCGATGATGTGCCGGCCGTAGACGTTCCAACGGGGATAATCGACGATCCGTTCCGCGACGGTGAAGCGGGAGGGGTGGACCCGTGGTTCGCTACCGTCTCTTCCCCACCGGAGTCTGATGCCGTGGCGGGCGGCACGGACTCGAAGGTATTCCAGATCGAAGCGGAACAGGTTGTGCCCTTCGATGACATCCGGATCCCGTTCCCGGATGATCAGTGAGAGCCGCTCCAGCATGGCTGGTTCGTCGAGATCGTGACCGGACAGCACCTCTTCATATCCGTCGCTGCAGAGTATCGCGATGGAGATGATCCGGTCCTCTTCCCGCTGGGGGTTGGAGAACTCGAATCCCGGCGCGCACCAGGTCTCGATGTCGAGAGCAAGCCGTCTGAGATCCTGAAATTCGAGCTCCTTGAAAAGGGTCTTGCCGGTCAGGAGCAGGTGCTGGTGGATCGGGTCCGAAAAAAAAAGGTAGGGTGCATCAGCAGCCGAAGGAGTCTTGCCGGTGGTCCGGGTCAAGTAGTCGCGGGCATTGAGGCAGCTTTGCCAGTCCTTGAAGAGTGCCAGGTGACCGAATTCACCGTTGCCGGCCAGCTCCTTTATGGCAGTCATGCCGGTAAATCCGGACAGAAGTGCCGCATCAGTCAGGAGAATGAAGGGGTGGAAAGGGTCGTCGTGGAAAAAGACGCCGTCAGGAGTCCGGTAGAAAAGGCGTATGAAGCGACCGGCCAGTTCAGCCGCCACGACCCGCTCCGAACGATCCCTGCCGAACAGAAGGGTGCTTTCATCGAATCGGGGTACATCCATGGAGCCCCCATTCTTCCCGTGAAAAAAGACGGCGCGGTAGAAAAACCGCGCCGTCTTGTATATTGCCTGAATTTACTTCTTTGCGTGCTTGGACAGGTAGCTCGCCACCCCATCCTTTGTCGCTTCCATCGGCTCGTCACCTTCCTGCCAGTTGGCGGGACAGACTTGGTCGCCGTGGGTCTCCACGAACTGAAGGGCGTCGACCATGCGCAGGGCCTCGTTGACGCTCCTCCCCAGCGGCAGGTCGTTGATGACGGCGTGCCTGACGATCCCCTTGGTGTCGATGAGGAACAGGCCCCGAAGAGCGACCGCATCGCCGAAAAGGATGCCGTACTCCCTGGCAATCTCCTTCTTGATGTCCGACACCAGCGGATACTGGATGTTGCCGATGCCACCGTCCTCCACGGGCGTGTTCTTCCAGGCCAGGTGGGTGAACTTGGAATCGACGGAAATGCCGATAACCTCGCAGTTCTTTGCCTTGAAGTCGGCCAGCCGCTGGTTGAAGGCGAGTATCTCCGACGGGCAGACGAAGGTAAAGTCTAGGGGGTAGAAGAAGATGACCGTGTACTTGCCGCGAAAGTTGGAGAGCTTGATCTGGCCGAAGGTGTTATCGGGCATCACCGCGTCGGCGGTAAAATCGGGGGCTTCCTGGGTTACGAGTGTACAGACGCTCATGGGGGTGAATCTCCTTTCACAGGGGCATTAATGTGTTGTGGAAAAACCATAACAGCCCCGCGAAAGGTTGTCAATTTAAAAAAGACAAAAACAATCTTATTTATCTTCTGATGTAGATTTCCCGCGCAGATTTTCTCCCGGCGGAGGTCATAAAGATCTTTACGATCATCGCTTCAGTTCTTGACGTGTCACTGGTATCGCATTCGTCTCCAAGGTTGACAAGCCAGTCGGCATCCCAGATGATCCGAAAGTTGTCGGTCTCCACTTCGCCGGGGGAATGGTGTGCGGCGATGATCTCACATGCTTCGGCAATGAAACGTTCCTCGTAACCGAGCCGGCTCAGGATTGCCCGGGCTACCGGTGGCCCCTCAGCTTCCTGCAAATTGCCGGCCGATGATCCGTACTTCCGCTCCGCTTCGGGAATCCCGATATCGTGCAGCAATGCGGTGGCCAGCACAAGCTCCCGATCGCCCGGTTCGTCCGCCAGCAACCGGTTGGCAAAGGCGGTGACACGCAATGCATGGTCAATCCTCCTCCCGTCGGTACCGAAGTATTCTTCCATGGCGGCTCGAACCCGGCGTATCCGCTCTTCCATGTTATGTCCTCCCCAAGTGGAACTCTATCGTTTGACTTCACCGCTGATACCGATAGTTACCTCGTTAAACGGGATATCTTTGCCGCTCGCAGCAAGTGCCCGCCGTGCCGCCATGACTATGCCTCCGCAACAGGGAACTTCCATCCGGAGGACGGTGATGCTCTTGATAGTAGAGACACGGAACAGTTCGGTAAGTTTCTCCTCATAGAAGTTGTTGTCGTCCAGCTTTGGGCAGCCGATCACCAGTGCCTTGCCCGCCAGGAAATCCCGATGGAAACCGGCGTAAGCGAAGGGGACGCAGTCTGCGGCAATGAGGAGGTCGGCGTTCTGGAAATAGGGGGCGGAGGTCGGTACCAGGTGGAGCTGGACCGGCCACTGACCGAGCTGGCTCGGCTGGCTTGCCGTCTCATCAGGTGCTGAGACCGGCGGGGTTGGCGCCAGGGTCATGGTCCGGGAACCGGGGCAGCCGCCGTGGGACGCGTGCGGTTGTGCAGTGGCAGTCTTGTCGGCAAGCTTGCCGGCAACGGGAAAGGGTTCATCAAGATGACGGGCAACCGCCTCTTCGTTGAACTCGTCGGCTTCCCGCTCGATGATATGGATTGCGTCCTGGGGGCACTCTCCCAGGCAGGCGCCGAGCCCGTCGCAGAGGTTGTCGGCGGAGAGAACCGCCTTGCCGTTAACGATCCTGATGGCCCCCTCGGCGCAGGCAGGCACACACTCCCCGCAGCCGTTACATTTCTCTGCATCGATCTGTACGATTTTTCTGATCATATCGGTAACTCCTTTACGGGTGTTTTGAACAGGTAACAGTGAGAAACGGGAAAGGGTGCGTTCCCCTTCAAGAGAAGAAATGCCAGAGGTAATCAATCCTTCCCCTCATGATCATCCGCCGGCCGGAAAAAGCCATGATTTCCCGGATTCGTGACCGGTACTCCGTACTGTAACAGTGGATATGGCAGTGCTTGCAGGACGGCTTCGGATCGAGGGGGCAGTTGCGGCGTCGGAGAAGGGAATAGTCGAGAAGTGCCGCGCAGTCGGGGCAGAGTCCGACTCCCACAGGAAATATACCCGAAAGGTCGGCCGGAGTTCGGTATTCCGTCTGTCCTTCATGCTTTGCCCTGCAATAAATCCGCACAAAGTCGACGAGCACCTTCAGGTCTTTTTTCTGTTTGGGGGTGAATGGTTCCATGTTCGTGAGCATAGACGAATCTGGGGGGAATCCCCATGACGCAGGTCAAAAAACCGACGTTTGTCGCAAGGGGAAATATTGCCGGCCGGTCACAGGTGGATTTCCTGCTTGATATTCGCCGGCGTGAGGTTCCGGGCGATGCGCCACCCCTTCTCCTTCACCAGTACCGGCGCAAATTGGCAGGCGATGTAGCCGACGAGGTTCATATCATCGGGAAGGTCGGAGGCGAACGTGACGATGCGGAAGCCGACAAGGTCCCCGATATTCGGGAAATCGGTTGCCTCCTTGAGGGTGCAACCCCAGAGTGTCCGGTCTCCTCCCCTGGTCGCCAGGCGGAGCAGGTAATAGCGCTCACCTTCAGCGCCCGTTCTCCCTTCTTCCTCCACAAGGGCGGGGATGATCGCACCGAGCAGGAGCGGGTAATCCATGTGGACGCAAGCGTAGTCAAAGGCCGCCCGGTTGTCCGGAAAGACCAGCGGGGGTTCGTTATCTTTTTTAAACCAGCCGAACATCCGCACCTCGTCAAGAGTAATTACCCCAAAGTATAGCAGGAATGGACGCCATAGCCTACGGTTCTTTGCATTTCTTTGCCGTCTGTGGTAGTAATGGAGCTTCCATGGAAACAGTAAAACCCACAATCATCCCCCGTGCCGCCCACCCTATTTCCCGCAGTATGGTGAGCCCCAATGCCCTGCGGGTCCTCTACAAACTACGGGACCAGGGATTCATCGCCTACCTGGTGGGGGGGTGCGTGCGAGACCTCCTCCTGGGGCGGGAACCGAAGGATTTCGACGTGGTTACCGATGCAACGCCGGGGCAGCTCAAGCGGCTGTTCCGCAACTGCCGTCTCGTCGGCCGTCGCTTCCGGCTTGCCCACATTCATTTTCAGGACGAGCTGATCGAGGTCGCCACCTTCCGTGCCCTGGAGGCAGACTATGGCGCGGAAGAGACGGTCGGGGGAGGAGAGACACTACCTCCTTCTCCGGATGCAGGTGCCCCGTCCCGGTCGCCACGCCATCTCAAGAGCGACGAGGGGATGGTGCTGCGGGACAACGTCTTCGGCAACCCCCGGGAAGATGCCATGCGCCGGGATTTCACGGTGAATGCCCTTTTCTACAACATTGCCGATTTTTCCCTCATCGATTATGCCGGCGGGATGGCCGACCTGCAGGCCGGCGTGATCCGCACCATCGGCGACCCCCTGGTACGCTTTACCGAGGACCCGGTGAGGATGCTGCGTGCGGTCCGCTTTGCCGCCATGCTCGGCCTGGATGTGGAACCGGAGACCTGGCAGGCGATCCTGGAGCTGGCGCCGACCATCAGCCGTGCCACCCCGCCCCGCCTGTTTGACGAGATGCTCAAGCTGCTTCTGCTCGGGGAAGGGGAGAAGAGTTACCAGTTGCTGCGCAAGACCGGTCTGTTCGCCCCCCTGTTCCCCCGCTTCAATGAATGGCTCGACACGGAGACGGATGGATTTCCCCATACTCGGGTGAGCCATGCTCTTGACCGGATCGACCTCCTCGTTCAGCAGGGAGAGTCGGTTGCCCCCCCCCTCTTCCTGGCACTTGTGTTCGGCGAGTATCTGGAAGAATCGGCGACGGCATTCCGGCAGGGGGGTGCTCCTCCCCAGGAGGCACTGAACCAGGCGGTTGCCGGGTGGCTCGGTGAACTGGCACCGACGGTTCTCGTCCCGAACCGGATCGGTATGCAGGTCCGCGACATACTCGCCAGCCAGCAGCGCTTTCTCAAGATGCCGGGGAAACGTCCCCAGTCGTTTCTCGGCCGTCCCGGTTTTCCCATCGCGCTTGCGTACCTGCGCCTGCGGGCGGAGATGGGCGAGGGAGGAAGTGAGGTCTGGAGCTGGTGGGACCGCTATAGCCGGGAGAATGCCATCGACCTTCCCTCTGCCGGTGCCGTCGGCAAAGAAAGTGCGCCATCTACCGGTAAACGCCGCCGGCGAAGGCGGCGCAAGCCGCGCACCGGTGCGGCGGCACCACAGTAATCTTATTATGCACGGGAGTCTGCCATGAACCATAAGCCGTTCAGCATTGCCGCAGCTATCGGCAATACACCGCTCATAGAACTTACCTCTTTTTCTCCCAACCCGCGGGTACGAATTCTTGCCAAGCTGGAGGGGAACAATCCTGGTGGGTCCATCAAGGACCGGCCTGCCCTTTACATGCTTGCCAAGGCCGAGGAGAGCGGTGCGCTTACCCATGGCAAGATAATACTGGAGCCGACATCCGGCAATACGGGGATCGCTCTGGCAATGCTTGGTACCTCTAGGGGGTACCGGGTCAAGCTCGTGATGCCCGGCTGTGTGAGTCAGGAGCGGCGCAGCGTCCTTGAGGCCTACGGCGCCGAAGTTGTGCTTTCTCCTCCCGGTGAGGCGACGGACGGGGCGATCAGAATGGCGCACCGCATTCTCGACGACGAGCCGGACCGCTACTACATGCCCAACCAGTATGCCAATCCCTGGAACGTCCTGGCCCATGTGGAGACAACCGGTCCCGAGATCCAGCGCCAGACCGGCGGGGAGATCGACATGTTCGTGGCGGGGATGGGGACCACCGGCACTCTCATGGGGATGGCGGAGTACTTCCGTCAGCACAACCCGCGGGTCAGGGTGATAGGGGTGGAGCCTCCCTTGGGGCACGCGATCCAGGGGCTGAAAAACATGGAGGAGGCCATTGTTCCGGAGATCTATAATCCGTCGGCCCTTCATGGAAAATGCACCGTCGTTGACGAGGAGGCTTTTGCCATGGCCAGGGAACTGGCCCGGCGGGAGGGACTGTTCGTCGGCATGTCCAGCGGCGCCGCCGTGGCCGGAGCCATCGAGGCGGCCAGAAATCTCGACAGCGGCACCATCGTCACCATCCTTCCCGATCGGGGCGACCGCTACCTCAGCACCACCCTGTTCCGTTCGGTCTGCGGCTGCTGCCCTCCGTAGTCTGCCCTGCTGACTGAATTTTAACGGTGCCAAAACTTGTCAACTCCTGCAGAGTATACTAGACTGTAACCATTACCGGACTGGGGCTGGACCGGTAAGGTCCTTGCCGGGATCACCCTCCCTCTGCCCTTTGTATTTAGCCCTCCCGCTGTTGTCACTGACCCTTTTGAACCGCTGGAAGCGTGAGGATGGCACATGCAGAAAACCTTCAATTTCCATCTCTGGCCCAAGCCCTTCAAATATTTCGAATATGCCAAACTGTTCGTCATCACCCTCTGTGCGATCGTCGCCTTTATTGTCGCCGGCATCTTTGCGGTGCTCTATACTCGGACATCCAACCTCATGTATGAGCGGGTGCGGGAGCAGGCCGCAACCTATGCCGATCTGATCATGCACACCAAGATGTGGAACTACGACTACGGCGGCGTTTACGTGGAAAAGCGGCGCGGGGTTGCTTCCAATGCCTATCTCCGGCAACTCGGCGTGAATCCCGATGTGAAGGTGGAGGGGGGACGGACGTTCACCATCCGCAACCATGCCATCATGATAGAGGAGATATCCCAACGCAGCGTAGAGAAGGACGGGGTGAGGTTTCACATTGTCAGTCTCAAGCCCATCGACCCGGGCAATGCGCCGGACCAGCTGGAAAGAACGGCGCTTAGCCAGTTTGCCCAGGGGGAGAGTGAGTGGCATAGTCTGGGAAAAGGGGACAACCCCGTATTCCGCTACCTGAAGCCGCTCTTTGTCGAGCCGAGCTGTCTTGAATGCCACGCCACCAAGGGATACAAGGTCGGTGACGTTATTGGCGCGATCAGCATCACCCTCCCCCTGTCCACCTATATCCGGGAAACCCGCACGAACAAAATCCTGATTATTGCCGCCGCAGCACTGACTATCTGTCTCCTGGTGACGCTCATCTATGTCCTTACCTGGCGCCTTGTCATCAAGCTCGATGAGGTGCAGAAGCGCCTCAAGAAGCTCGCCTCCACTGATGAACTGACCGGCCTCAGGAACCGGCGACACATCATGAAACGGCTCGAAGAGGAATTTGAGAGGGCCGGGCGCCTGAACGAGCCCCTTTGTCTTATAATGCTCGATATCGACCATTTTAAGCGGATCAACGACACCTATGGCCACCCCTTCGGTGATCTTGTCCTCAAACGAGTGGCCAGGCGTCTGCAGGAGGCCACGCGCAGCTACGATATTACCGGGCGGATTGGCGGTGAGGAATTTCTCGTCATCTCTCCCGGTACGACTGCCGAAGAGGCTCTGCATCTTGCGGAGCGGTTGCGGACCGTGGTCAGCCAGGAACCGATGGGGGACGGAGGGAAAGAGGTCACCATCACCATCAGTGCCGGTTTTGCCCTCTCCAGCCCTGCTGACAGCGGGAGCGAAACCCTTCTGAAAAGGGCGGATGTGGCGCTCTACCGGGCCAAGCAGGGGGGGCGGAACAGGGTGGAAGCGGGGTAAGGTATCGGCATGTGCAGCATCGACCGGTCCGGCGCAATCACGAAATTGGTTTGAATGTTTTAATCACGGTGATATACTCCTGACTGCCTACGTGTCGCAATGGTACGACACGGCTAGTTACCGATGCGGGGGAAGACCATGAAAATGGACGACATCAAGGAAGTTGCCCGAAAACAGGGGGTAAAGGCAGGGAAAATGAAAAAGGCCGATCTGATCAGGGCGATTCAGGCTGCGGAAGGGAACCCTGCCTGTTTCGAGAGCGGAACGGCGGACCAGTGTGGCCAGGATGCATGCCTCTGGCGGGAGGACTGCCGTTAAGCAGGACCTCACGCGGAGAAACTGGTTGCCAAGCCTGACCAGTGTGGTAAAGTCATGCGAAACTTTCCCGCGAGGTAAGACTGCATGGCTACCGTCACTATTACCTGTTCCCACTGCGGCTTTTCAAAAGAGATGCCAGCAGGGGCCGTCCCGGAAGGAGCGGTCCGGGTAACCTGTCCCCAATGCAAGGAATCATTCCTTCTCGAACCTCAAGCGCCGGTTGCAGCCGTGACCGAGCCTTCCCCTTTGCACACACCTTCGCCAGAAGATCCGTATGCGCCTTCGGGATTCGGCACTCCCCCTCCGCCACCCGTTCCCCCTCCGCCCTTCACCGATACCGACCGTGGGATTCCGGGAGGAAACGGCAAAAAATCCCCTCCCCGTCGGGAACTCTCGGGCCTTGGTGACCTTTTCAGCTCGTCGTGGGAGGTTTTCAAAAACCGGATCGGTATACTTCTCGTCCTTTACCTCATTATCATCGCTTGCGTGCTCGTACCGGTGGGTCTGTTCCTGGGGGCCGGCTTTCTGATCTCCCTGGTCATGCCGGAGGGGCGAATTCCCCTCTTGGTCGGCGGAGGCTTTACCGGCGGTATCATCGGCCTTTGTGTCGCTTACTGGGGGGGGGCGGCACTGGTCTTTGCCGTGGCTGACGAGACCCTTGGGGTGCGTGATTCCCTGGTGAAAGGGTGGGAACGGCTCGGTTCCTTTGTCTGGGTCTATTCCCTCGCAGGATTCATCATCGGCGGCGGCTTTTTCCTCTGTGTCGTTCCGGGAGTGATCTTCTATGTCTGGTTCTTTTTCTGCCAGTTCGTGCTGGCCGCCGAAGGGGACCGGGGGATGGCTGCGCTCCTCAAGAGCAAGGAGTACGTCAGGGGGCGCTGGCTCGACGTGTTTTTCCGGGTATTCGTGCTCTGGATCATTTCGGTTGTGGCGGGTATGATACCCTTTGCGGGGTCGTTCCTGTCGCTTGTGTTCATACCGTTCAGCATGATCTATCACTACCGCATCTACGCCGAACTCCGGGAGATCAGGGGAGAGGTGGAGGTGCCGACAACGGGGAACGACAAAAATATCTGGCTGGGGGTGGGGTTGCTCGGCCATCTGGTGTTTTTCGGGCTGATCGGAATGGCTTTCTTGGGGCATTTTTTAGGGAATTGAAAGCTTCAACTGAAAAGTAAGGGACAAAAAAAGCCGCATCCGAAGGGATGCGGCTTTTTTGCTGGGGGAATCTGGATTAATTCGCGGCCGGAGCAACCGGAGCTTCGGCGGGCTTCTTGACAGCTTTCTTCGCTGCCTTCTTGACTTTTTTTGCTTTCTTAACGGTTTTCTTCGTTTCCTTCTTGATCGGCGGGTGGCCGGCGGGAAGGGCAGGCTGGGCAGCCGGAGCAACCGGAGCGGGTTCGGCGGCGCAGACCAGGCCAGCGAAGGAAACTGCTACGAGGGCGGTGACGATGGCGGACAGAATTTTTTTCATGGTGGACCTCTCTTTGTTGGTTAATTGTGTTGCTGATTTGTAATTAGCAGGGAGCGTGCCAGTTTACTGTGGTTGTGTAATAGGCCGTAAATAGGCTGTTTGTGCGATTCGTGACATTTGGGGCGTTAAATTGTTGCCTCAAATTATCTGCTCTTTACCCCATTTCCGGCAGGTTGTCTGCCGGCTAGTCCCTGCAGCCGGTCCATGTGGTGAATCAGTACCCTGCTCCCGTCAACGTCGAGTATCCCCTCTTCCTTAAGTTTCCTGAAGGTGCGGGAGAGGGTTTCGCTGACCGTGCCGAGCCGGGATGCCAGTTCCCCCTTTTTCATGTCCAGGTCGAGATAGGTTTTTCCCTGGAATGTGGTCGATTTCCGTTCGGCCAGTTCGATCAGGTAGGTGGCCAGGCGGGACGGAACCTCGGCAAAGGAGAGCTCCTCGATCTGGCGGGCGAAGCGGCGAAGGAGGAGCGACAGGGAAACGATCAGGTTGAGGGAGAAGCGGGGATTGCGCTCCAGGAGTCCCATGAACGCATCCCTGGGGAAGAAGATCGCTTCTCCCTTTTCCAGTGCACGGGCCTCGGCGGGATAGCGTCCATCGCCAAAGAAAGCGGCCTCGGCAAAGGTTTCGCCGGGATGGACAAAGTGGAGGACTTTTTCCTTCCCATCGGGTGAAACCTTGCAAAGTTTCATGCTGCCGGAGGCGAGGAGATAGAAGCCGTTGGCCGTATCCCCTTCCGCAAAGAGTGTTTCCCCCTTCGCAAAGCTCCGGCGGGAGACGATTGCGGCCACTTCTTCCAGGTTCCCGTCGTCCAGGCCGGAGAAGAGAAGGGATTTTTTAAGGCTTTCCTTGTTGTCCATGGGGATGACTCTCCTTCGTGAAATATCATGTAACAATGCACTGCTGACACCGGAACTCCATGGCGCAAGCATAACCTTAACCAGCGGTGTCATGCAACGACCTTCTGCGCATTTTCAGGAATTGAAAAGTCCGGAACGCACAAAAGCCCGGACTCCAAGGCGAGTTATGTGCTGCAGTGGTTTCCTTTCATGGTGCGAAGAGAGTCCGGTTACGGTACACTGAATACAGGAGACAGACCAATGGCTGAAGAACACGATCTGATAATCCTCGGTTCCGGGTCCACCGCGTTTGCCGCGGCGCTCCGGGCCACGTCCCATGGCGCCCGGGTGCTCATGATCGAAAAGAGCGCGCTGGGGGGGACATGCGTCAACTGGGGATGCATACCGAGCAAGACTCTCATTCATGCGGCACAAATCTACCAGGATGCCCGCCTCGGAACAAGAATCGGGGTCGGGCTGCGGGACGAAGGGGTGGACTTTGCCGCCCTTTCGGACAACAAGGAGCGGGTAGTCGGCCATCTCCGCCAGACACGCTACATGGACATACTCCACAACGTGCCGGGGTTGACCCTTGTCAGGGGAACCGGCCGTTTCCTCGACTCCCGGACAATTGAGGTGGAGGACCAGCAGTTTCGGGGGGAGAAATTCCTGATAGCCACCGGGGGGTACCCTCGCATTCCAGTCATTCCTGGCCTCACGGGGAGCGATTTTCTTACCAGCCGGTCAGCTCTTCTCCTGAGGGAACTTCCCCGGTCGCTGGTCATCATTGGCGGCGGGGTGATCGCCTTGGAACTTGGACAGATGTACCGGCGTCTTGGAGCGAGCGTGACGGTGCTGGAGCACGGTCCGCGGGTGTTGCCGCCGGTAGATGCCGAGGTGGCCCTGGCAGTGCAGGAGTCGTTACGCAGTGAGGGGATTGATATTGTCCTGGATGTGAAGGTCTGCGGGGTGACCCGCAATAATGGCATGACACTCGTGCAGTGCGCGCAGGGTGGCGTAACGGTTAAGTTTAGCGCCGAACGGCTCCTTGTCGCGGTCGGGACCGCTCCGGCAACAGCCGGTATCGGCCTTGACAAGGCTGGAGTGAAGCTTGACGGTAAGGGATTTGTTAGGGTAGATGATATGATGCGTACGTCAGTACCAGGTATCTGGGCTGCCGGCGATGTGGTCGGCGGCATGATGATTGCGACGGCGGGGGCGCGGGAGGGAGTTGTGGCGGTTGACGACATGTTCAATCCGGGGTGCGGCTGCACCATCGATCATCTCTCGATACCCATGGCAATCTTCACCGATCCGGAGGTGGGGCTGGTCGGCCATACGGAGGTCTCGGCGCGGGAGGCAGGCTACGAGGTGGTGAGCAATACTCTGCCGATCTCCGCCATTCCCAAGGCACATGTGACCGGGCAGACGGCCGGTGTCATCAAGCTGGTGGCCGATGTCGCCACCGGACGTATCCTTGGCGTCCATCTGGCATGCCATCGCGGGGCGGATATTGTCAACGAGGCAGCCCTAGCGGTGCGGTTCCGGTTGACCGTTGCCGATCTGGCAAACAGCTTGCATGTGTATCCCTCAATGGGGGAAGGACTGCGACTCTGCGCCCAGGGGTTTGATCGAGACGTGAGCAAACTTTCCTGCTGCGCCGAATGAAAACCCCCCGTAAAACCTTGATATTGAAGGTTTGCCGGGGTTGCCAGCCCGGGAGATCGTAATCCGTCCGGTGAGATAACAGTTGAGGGTTTGTCATGGAAGGACCCGCAAAATTTGCACCCCTGGACCCAGATTTGTCACGCCGGCTCCACCGGGCACTGACTGCCGGCAAGGAAGAGCTGTATGATGTGCTCACCGATCCTTCCATGGATGTGCTCCAGGCGGCCGTCAAAAACCCCTGTCTTCATGACAATCACTTGCTGGCGCTTCTGAAACGGCGGGATCTTTCGGAAGACCTGCTCAAAATAATCTACAAGAACCGCCTCGTTGCTGAAAGCCATGATTTGAAGGTAGCCATGGTGCACAATCCCGGCACACCGGGACAGATCACCCTTACGCTCCTGCCCCATCTCCATCTGTTCGAACTGGTTGCCATCTGCTTTCTTGCCGGCGGGACCCCCGACCAGAAGCTGGCCGCCGAACGGGCCATCATCCAGCGACTCCCCACCATTCCCCTTGGCAATAAGCTGACCCTGGCCCGCCGCGGGACATCGACCTTGGTAGAGGCCCTGCTCCGTGAGGGGGATTCCCGGCTCGTTGAACCCTGTCTGGAAAACCCCCGACTCAACGAATCCTCGGTATTCCAGTTTCTCAACAGCTCGAAGTCAACGGAGGAGACCATCTCCATGGTGGCCCGTCATCCACGCTTCAAGGGACGCCCCAATCTCCAGCTCGCCATCCTCAAGAACCCCCGCACCCCCGCGGTATGGTTCACCCTCTTCCTCCCCCGTTTCAGTGTCAACGGCCTCCAGGGGATCATCGCCTCCCGCCGCCTCACGCCGGCCCAGAAAAAACTGGTTATGGATGAGTTGAAACGGCGCGGCAAAGTGTAGGTCCTACTTCTCCGCCGGATACCAGCGGCGAAGAACGAACCCCTTTCCCTTGTCCGTGCCGTAATCGTCGAGCGGCCTCCGGTGCCGTACGAGCTCTGTCAGCGACTCCCGAAGCGGCCTTACAATAACCCCTCCGCTACCGTCGCATTTCAGGCGGCTTTCGATGAGCCGTTCCTTGTCCAGCACGATCTGCACGTGCCCTTTCCAGACGATTAGGTCGAGGGGTTCCGCCTTCTGTGCGATCTCGCTGGCGGTGAGACCGGCAATGGGAATCCCCTTGCCATATCTGATCAGGGCGCTGGTGTTGCGGGGGGTGAAGCCGTCGGTCGCCTCGTAGAGGAGGCCGGAGCAGTCCAGCCCGGCGAGTTGCCATTTCCGTCCCTCGGGTGAGGAGCGGGGGATGTCTTTCGTTGGCGGATAAAGTTCCTTCAACTCCGGAACCCCTTCACGGATGTTTCCCCCCCAGACATACCTTTCCCCCCGTGCACTCAGCAGTCGATCTATTACGGTCTCCCGACCAGGCAACAGCCGCATCCGTTCTGGCGGCTGTTGCTGGCTGACAGAAACAAAGCGGCTGTCGATATAATAACCGGATGTGGATGGATAGGGGTAATCGCTGCTCGTTACCCGGTAAATGGTGGCTGTCCCTTGGGGCAGAATCGCTTCGATCCGGAAAGGGGTGCCGGGAAGGGCGATGAACTCCATCTCCCTGATCTGCCCGCACCGGTCCAGCTTCAGGGTGGTGCCGTCCTTCCCGCCGAAGACGGAGGCGAATGCCGGGGTGTTGAGGACCGGCGTCGGTTGCCGGGAGAGGGCGTAGCGCGGCGCAGATTCTCCTGCGAGAAGGGGAAGGGGGAGAGAGAGAAGAATGGTGACGAGGAGCTTGAGGAGAAAGGGCATGGCGGACCTTCGGCCGTTCGTGGTAGTGGTGTTTCGCGGGAGCAACTATAGCAGAATAGGGTCGGGAAAGGAAGGCATGGCAGGGTAGGTGCGGTATACTGATAGCCATGGAACAGAGATTTTTCGCCGATACGATGCTCGGGAAGCTGGCCCGGTGGCTCAGGGTCGTCGGCTGTGACGTCGCCTATGTCCCGGCGCTGGACGATGCCGAACTGGTGGCGCGGGCGCGGGAAGAGGGACGGCTGATCCTGACCCGGGATACGCTGCTGATCCGCCGCCGCTGGGCACGGGAGCACCACTTCTTTATCGTGGGGGATCACTGGCGCGACCAACTGCGCCAGGTTGTCACGGCATTTGGCATCGACCCGTTCCGACATATCCTTACCCGTTGCCTGGAGTGCAACGAGCCGTTGCGGGATGTGGTGATGACGGCGGTGGCGGATCGGGTGCCCCCCTATGTCCATGAAACCCAGGAACTGTTCCGGGAATGCCCGGCCTGCGGCCGGATTTACTGGGGAGGCACCCACCGGGAGCGGATGGTGGCGGAGCTGGAAAAACTGCTGGGTGAGTAACGGGATAGCCGGTTCAGGGGGAGGCAGGGGCGGTAAAAGCCCGGTCAAGCGGGAGAAGGTGGAGTTGGCCCGACGTGAAGAGCGTCAGGGCTTTTTTTATTCCCGGCGGCTCGTTGCCATTGCCGTGGACGAGGATGAAGCTTCCTTTCCCCGGTGTTTCTCCTTTGGCGAGCCAGGCATCCGCACCGATCGGGATGAGGCCGAGTTCCCGCACCCTGCGAATGAGCCTGCCGTCGGCGACCAGGCCGGGGAACCGGAAGTACGGGCCGGGAAGCAGGTCGTTTTCCAGGAGGAGCACCTCGGTTGCAAGCAGTTCCCGCTCACTGTCAGTCCCTGGCTTGAGGAGAAAGTTATGCTCCAGGGGGGCCTTGGGATCGAAGGGGTGGGTGAGGGAATGGTTGACCCAGGTGATGGCGAGCCTGCCGGTCACGGTCAGTTCCTTGATCCATGCCAGCTCCTTCGGGTGCTGCTGGAGCCAGCGTCCGGTCATGGCTACAGCCACCGGCACCGGCCCCCGCTCACCCTGGGGGAGCCGGGCGACAGTGGCAAAGAACTCCCGTTCGAAGGGGCGGCTCGACGGACACATGTCAATCGTCAGAAAGACGCCGTTAACCGGCTGGTCGGCATGACGGGCTCCGTGGTTTTGAAGAAGGTACGGGGGGGCAGTGTGGCGGTCGAGAGTTCGGAGGTAGGGGGTTGCCTGGAGGGTCGCAGAAGCGACCTGTCTGCTGAAGTCCAGTTCGGATTCCTTTACCGTGGCGGTGGCGAAGGTCGCCGGGTTGACGATAAGGAATCGGGGAAGGCCATTCTGCTTGAACTGGCGGATGGCTACCTGGAGGGTGCCTGAGGTGTCGTGGCCGGCACGAAAAATGGGGGTATAGCCGGTTATGGTGTCAGCGGCTGCCCATGGAGCATGAATGAGAAGAAAGGCCGCTGCGAAGAGAAGGGAGAGAAAAGCCAGTCCGTGCTTGACGGGGCGTTCCTCTTTCGGGGACTTTTCCGGTTTTCCCTGCGTTCCTCCGGGGTAAAGCCTGTCAGTCATAGGTCAGGACCGACGCGATGGCGGCGTCGATTTTTTCCGTGTCCACCCTGGTGTTGAAGCAGGGGCCGAAGGGGCGGTCGTTGAGGACTCCGATTACCGGCAGGGGGTAGCAGTCCTTGATCCCGGAGGTGAGGTCCCGCTCGCAGGCTACCGCTACCACGAGTTTCGGGCGCGTCTCGATGATCACCTTGCGGGCCAGGGTGCCGCCGGTAGCGACGGAGATGTTAACCTGGTATTTCCTGGCCAGTTCCGCCAGTCCCATGATGTCGCAGCGGCCGCAACGGACGCACTTGTTGATGTCGCCGGTCACCTTGATCTCGCAGTCGAACAGCTGGAGGCAGTGGGGGAGCAGGACCAATATCCGGTCGGCCGGTACCAGCAGTCGCTGGGACTGGACCAGGCTGTTGTTCATGGCGATGAATGACTGGCGGATGGTATCCTTGGGGATGCCGAGGAGTTTACCCATAGCTTCGATCATCGGCAGGAGGAACTTTATCACCACCAGGCGCATGAAGCGGGTGAAGAGGATATCCTTCCCCAATGCGGTCGTGAGGACCAGCAGGGCGGTGCCGCAGAGGGCGAGGGCGGAGAGGGTGAGGGTGATGATGCCGACGATGTGGGGGAGGTTGGGGTTGATGTTGGCTAGACCCTTGGTCGGAATCCACCACATAAGGTAAATGATCCCCACGATGAGGATGCAGGTCACCCCCATGAGAGCGACAAAGAGCCGTTTGCGGGGCGGAGCCGGCGTGTTGCTGGTATCAACCACGAGGTGTTTCCTTGGATTCCAGGACGGTGCCCGGGGCGATTTTGACGCCGGTCAGGAATTCCTGGACCGGGAGGCGTTTGCGACCTTCCAGCTGCAGTTCTTCTATGAACAAGCTGCCGCTGCCGCAGGCGACTTCCAGTCCGTTTTTGTCTGCCCTCAGCACAGTTCCCGGCTCGCCGTGTCCCTCTCCTTCTCTGACCCGGCAAATCTTGAGAACCTTGTCGTCCAGAGTCGTGAAAGCGCCAGGCCAGGGGGTAAACCCCCGCACAAGGTTCTTGACGACCCGGGGCTCCTTTGTCCAGTCGATGAGGCCGTCTTCCTTCTTCATCATCGGTGCGTAGTTGGTGAGGCTGTCATCCTGCTTTTCAGGCACGAGACGACCCTCGGCCAGGAGGTCGAGTGTCTCCGCCATGGCCGCAGCGCCGAGCAGGGCAAGCCTGTCGTGGAGCGACTGGGCGTCCTCATCCGGATTGATGGGGATGGCCTTTTTCACCAGCATATCTCCCGTGTCGAGTCCCACGTCCATGAGCATGGTGGTGACTCCCGTTTCGGTCTCGCCGTTGACGATGCACCAGTTGAGGGGGGCGGCGCCGCGGTAACGGGGGAGGAGCGAGGCATGAACGTTGATGCACCCTTTGGGGGGGATATCGAGAAGCGCTTTGGGGAGGATCTGCCCAAAGGCGATCACCACGATGAGGTCGGGGCGGAGTTCCTGGAGCGTTGTGATGACTTCCGGGGCGCGCACCTTCACCGGTTGCAATACCGGCACGCCGTGTTGTTCTGCAAGGACCTTTACCGGCGGCGGAGTCAGCTTCTGGCCGCGTCCCTTGGGCCGGTCGGGCTGGGTGACCACGGCGATGACATCCTCGCCCCGGTCGAACAGCATCTGCAGCGTGGGACAGGCGAACTCCGGCGTTCCCATGAATACGATACGGAGGGGCATGGTCACTCTTCCTGGCCTTCTTCCCGTGAGCGACGGTAGCGCTTGCGGAATATCTCCCGTTTGAGGGGGGAGAGGTGGTCCACGAACAGAATACCGTCCAGATGGTCTATTTCGTGCTGGAAGGCGATGGCCAGCAGGTCGTCAGCCTTGTAGGTGAGTTCGTTGCCGTCCAGATCGAGGGCCTTTACCACTACCCGTGCATGGCGGCGGACGTTTGCCGAGTATTTGGGGACGGAGAGGCACCCCTCTTCCTCGTAGGATTCCCCGTCGGCATGGATGATGACCGGATTGATGGCGACGATGAGATCGGGTTGCTCGTCCTTGGGAGAGACGTCGATCACGATGACCCGCTGATGGACTCCGATCTGGGGGGCGGCCAGACCGACGCCAGGAGCGGCGTACATGGTTTCCGCCATGTCCTGGACCAGGGCGCGGGTTGCGTCGTTTACGACTGTTACCGGAGCGGATTTCCTCTTCAGTTCCGGGTCGGGAAAGTGAAGTATAGTTCGTATCATAGCCTGCCTTTTCGGGTTAATGCATCCCATTAATATATAAACTTGCCGAGAAAAAAGCAAATCATTCCTCGTTGCTGTTTCAGTTCCCTCTACCGGTTTCCATCCGTTCCGGCAGACACATTCACCCTTGACATTTTCATTTCATGGATGTACCTACCGTTAGGTAAATTGTGGTTGACGCGTATGCGGAGGGAACATGGGACTACATATCGAAGGGGAGCGGGTCGACGCAGCGGTGCGACAGCGGCTTTTGGCGGTGGCGCTGGACAGTTTCACCCGCAAGGGGTACACCGCTACGTCGGTTCGGGAGATAGTGGCCGCAGCCGGCGTTACCAAGCCGGTCCTCTACTATTATTTCGGAAGCAAAGAGGGTATCTATCTCGAACTGATGAACGGCACCTATGCCCAGTTCGCGGAACGCCTCAATCTCCTTGCCGCATGCCAGGGATCGGTTCGGGAGCGTTTGATTGCCTTCTGCACCGGTTGCTTCGACGGGTTTGTAGAGCATGTCCAGGTGGTGCGGCTCATCTATTCCATCTATTTCGGCCCATCCCAGGGGGCACCTCCCTTCCCCTACGAGGAGCCGTTTGACCGGATGCTGGAGATCCTGGCCAGCTTCGTGCGGGACGGGATTGCCGCAGGGGAACTGGTAAAGGTGGACGAAAAGGATGCAACCTGGGCCATTATCTCCTGTCTCAATACCGTCATGCAGGAGCAGTTGTGCCATACCCCTCCCCGCATCGACCGGCAGGGGTTGGTTCGGTTACTCGATCTGATCCTCAACGGATTTTCCCAAGGAGTGAACCCATGAAAAAAACAAGAGTGTTGCTCTTCATCGCGACAGCCTTGGTCTTCTCGTCTATCACCGGCGGCTGCTCGAAGAAAAGCGGTGAAAAGGGTGAGGCAGGGACGGCGGCCAGGCAGCCGGTTGCCGTGGAAGTTGCCGTGGCCGGGGCAACCAATCTGTCCGTGGGGATGGAGGTGACGGGGAGCTTGGAGCCGAAGTTCTCGGCCGACGTGAAGACTCAGATTCCTGGCCTCGTGAAGCAGGTTTACGTGACGGAATGGGTGCGGGTGAGAAAGGGGCAGCCCCTCGCCAGTATCGACGTGGGAGAAACGGAAGCACAGGTCAAACGCACGGAAGCGGGGGTAGAATCGGCAAAAGCGGGTTTGGCTCAGGCACAGGTACAATTGACCCGCTCCGAGCGGGAATTGGCACGGATGCTCAAGCTGAAGGAGTCAGGTCTTGCCACTCAGCAGGCAGTGGACGATGCCCGGACCGAGGTCGCCGCTGCCACGGCCAGAATGGCGGCCGCCCGGGCCCAGATCCGGGCTGCCGAAGAGGAAGTACATCAGGCCCGGGTACGGCTTCGTAAGGGGCTCGTCACCTCTCCCATGGATGGAGTGGTCGCCCTGCGGGATGTGAACGTGGGGGATCTGGCGGGGGACGCCGCCGCGGTCAAGCCGGTGTTTCGTATCGTGGATAACCGTATTCTCAACCTGACGGTCACCGTCTCTTCCGCCGACTCGGCGCGGGTGAAGGTCGGCCAGCCACTTGAATTCACGGTTGACGCCATTCCGGGAAGGACCTTTACCGGCCGGGTGATGTTCGTCAATCCCGAACTGTCCGCAACGGACCGTTCCCTCAAGGTCATCGCCGAGGTAAAGAACGATGGTGAACTGCTCAAGGGGGGACTGTTCGTCAAGGGGAGAATCATTATCGGCACGCGCTCGGGAGTCATCCAGGTTCCCCGGAGCGCATTGGCAGCGTGGGACACGACGGCCAGAAAGGCCAGTGTGTTCGTTGTGGAGAACGACACTGCCCTGCTCCGTGACGTCGTCACGGGAGCGGTGAACGGCGAGCAGGTGGAGGTGTCTTCCGGGCTCAAGGTCGGGGAGCGTTACGTGACGCGGGGCGGCTTTACCCTTAAGGGTGGAGACCGGGTGACGATGGCCGTTGGGCCTGACAACGGAGGAGACGTACGATGAATCAGATGCTGCTGCTTTTTCTCATGTTCTGCGGAGGGGCTGCCGTTGCCTTTCAGCCGTCAATCAACGGCCGTCTGGCCCAGAAGACCGGAGTCCTGGAGAGTTCATGCATCTCCTTTTCGGTAGGGGCCGTGGTCTTGCTGATAGTGGTCCTCCTCTTCGGTAAGGGTGATCTGAGGGGGATTGGCAGTGCCACATGGTGGGAACTGAGCGGTGGTCTGCTCGGTGCCTTCTTCGTCACCATGACGATTGTCGCTGTCCCGCGCATCGGCACGACGGCCGCCATGGCGTCGGTCATAGCGGCCCAGCTGGCGACCGGCGTCATGCTCGACCACTTCGGGATGTTCGGTTTCCGGGAAATTCCCCTTGACGGCAAGCGGGCTTTCGGCATAGCGCTGCTGATTGCGGGAACGGCGCTGGTCGTCAGAAGGTAGTCTTCCGTGAGGACATGCGCTGTGACCGGCGGGTCGCACGGACCCGTATGACACCCTATTTTTCGGAGTTTACATGATACTTTCCGACCTCTCCATAAAACGCCCCATCTTCGCCGCGGTGATGATCCTTGCGCTTGTCACCCTCGGGCTCTTCTCCTACAAGCGTCTTGCCGTCGAGATGTTTCCCAACGTGGAATTTCCGCTGGTTTCGGTGGTTACCACCTTTCCCGGCGCTTCGCCGGAGACGGTGGAGCGGGAGATATCCAAACGGATCGAGGAATCGGTGAACCAGATTGCCGGGGTGAAGCATGTATTCTCCACTTCCCGTGAAGGGGTTTCCACGGTAACCATCCAGTTCCAGTTGGAGCAGAAGGTGAACGACTGTGCCCAGGAGGTTCGGGCCAAGATCGGTTCCATCCGTGGCATTCTTCCCCAGGGGATCGAGGAGCCGATCATCCAGAAGCTCGACTTCAACGCCGCGCCGGTGGCGTCCCTGGCGGTGCAGTCCAACACCCTCTCACCCCGCGAACTGACGACCCTGGTGGAGAAGCGGATCAAGAAACGGTTCGAGAGTGTGGCAGGGGTAGGCAAGGTGGAGATGGTCGGCGGCCAGAAGCGCGAGATCAACGTGCAGATCGATCCGGTGCGGCTCGATAGCCTGGGGCTCGGCGTCAACGATGTGGTTGACGGTATCCGCTCCGAGAACACCAACACCCCCCTGGGGCGGCTGACCAGGGGGACCTCCGAATACCCGATGCGTATCGAAGGGAAGCCGGACCGGGCCGAGGAGTACCGCCGCATGGCCATTGCCCAGAAGGGGGGGCGTCCCATCCCCCTGGGGGAAGTTGCCGTTGTTGCCGACGGCACTGAGGAGCGGCGTAAGCTGGCGCTGGTCAATGGCCAGCCGGCCATCGGTCTCGACATCTACAAGCAGTCGGGGGGTAACGAGGTAGAGCTGGTGGACACGGTCAAGAAGAACATGGCCAGGGTCCAGAAGGAGCTGCCGCCGGGGGTGACTCTGACCATGGTGCGCGACGGCACCATCATGACCCGCGAGTCCCTGGCCGACGTGAAGGAGACCCTGATCATCGGCGGCATCCTGACGGTGCTCATCGTCTTCTGCTTCATCAACTCCTGGCGTTCCACGGTCATCACCGGCGTGACCCTTCCCATTTCCGTCATGTCGTCCTTCATCATCATGAACGCCATGGGGATGACCCTCAATGTCATGACCCTCATGGCGCTGTCACTGGCCATCGGGCTCCTGATCGACGACGCCATCGTGGTGAGGGAGAATATCGTCCGCCACCTGGAGATGGGGAAGGACCACATGGAAGCGTCCCGCTTCGGCACCAGCGAGATCGGCCTGGCGGTCTTCGCCACCTCCATGTCCATCGTTGCCGTCTTCATCCCGGTTGCCTATATGCGGGGCATCGTGGGGCGCTTCTTCTTCCAGTTCGGCATCAGCGTCGCCTTTGCCGTGCTGGTGTCGCTGTTCGTCTCCTTTACCCTGGACCCGATGCTGTCGTCCCGCTGGCACGATCCGTCCATCAACCTGCAGGGGAAGCGGATGGGGCTTGCTCGCTGGCTGGAGCGCTTCAACGACTGGTTCGACCTGACGGCGGACAAGTACCGCCGCGCCATCGGCTGGGCCCTTGACCATCGCAAAACGGTTATGCTCTCGGCCGCTGCTGCATTCATCGGCGGGATCGTCATCTTCGGCACCCTGGAATCTTCCTTCATGTCCAAGGAGGACAAGGGAGAGTTCCAGATATCCTTCAAAACCTCTCCCGACGCGGCACTTGCCGAGACCGAGGATCGACTGAACGCCGTGCTCGCTACCGTCAGGGAGATTCCGGAGATCGACCACACCTATGCCACCATCGGTGCCGGCGACAGCGGTACCGTCCGGGACGGCCTGCTCTATGTCAAGCTGAAGGAGCGCCAGGAACGAAAACGGAACCAGTTCGAACTGCAACGCGATGTCCGTCGGCGACTCCAGAAAATTGCCGGCATCACCTTCTCCATCGAAGAGGTGGGGCAGATGGGGGGCGCCCGGAAACCGCTCAATGTGGACTTGAAGGGGGACGACCTGGCGACCCTGAAGCAGCTGGGACAGCGTCTCAAGGAAGAGCTGTACAGGGTGCCGGGGATCGAGGACCTTTCCGTCACCCTGGAGCACGACATCCCCGAGTACCGGATGAAGGTGGATCGGGAAAAGGCATTTTCCGCAGGTGTCACCACCAATGACGTGGTGGCCGCGCTCTCCCGCCTGGTGGGGGGAGAGGCAATCTCGACCTACGAAGACGAGGATGGGGATGCGGTCGACGTGCGGGTGCGGCTGCCCGAGTCCCTGCGTCGCAATCCGGGGCAGGTCGCCGATCTGAAGATTTCGATGCCGGCCGCCTCCGGCGGAAGCAAGCTGGTGCCGCTGGCAAGCCTTGTCAGTACCCGCGTTGCCACCAGCCCGACCGAGATCAACCGCCGCGACCTGGCCCGTCAGGTGACGGTCTCCGCCAACCTTGACAACCTCCCCATCGGCACGGCGGTCAAGCATGTCGAGGCGGCGGCCAAACGGATCAACATGCCGCCGGGATACAGCATCAGCATGTCGGGCGAGGCTGAAGACATGGCCGAGTCTTTCGGCTACATGGCCGAGTCGCTGCTGCTGGCGGTCATATTCGTCTATCTGATCCTGGCGGCCCAGTTCGAGTCGTTCTTCGAGCCTCTGGCGATCATGCTGTCGCTCCCCCTCTCCATCGTCGGGATGGCGGGGATGCTCAAACTGACCGGCGACACGGTGAACATCATGGCGCTGATCGGCCTGATCATGCTGATGGGGCTGGTGACCAAGAACGCCATCCTGCTGGTGGACTACACCAAAGTACTCAGGCGACGGGACGGCATTCCACGGCGCGAGGCGATCATCCAGGCGGGGCGGACCCGGCTGCGGCCGATCATCATGACCTCCCTGGCCATGATCTTCGGCATGCTGCCGCTCTTTCTCGGGATCGGCGCCGGCGGCGAAGGGCGCGCCCCCATGGCCCGGGCGGTGGTGGGGGGGCTTCTGACCTCGACGCTTTTGACCCTGCTGGTGGTGCCGGTCATGTACACCTACATGGACGACCTGGGGGGGTGGGTGAAGCGGAAGTTCGGGAAGGTGAAGGAGGTCCCCCATGCGTAACAGGACAACCTGCCACAGAGGCACAGAGGGACAGAGGGAAAAATATGCCGGGATGTCCCTGCTTGGCTGCATTGCGAAGGGGAATCACATTCCTTTATCCCTGCCGCTACTCTCTTTCTGCATCTCTGTATCTCTGTGTCTCTGTGGCGGATTTTTTTCAACGGTAAAGGCGGCCGAGGTCCGCACTCTCACCCTGGATCAGGCACTGGAGATTGCCGCCGCACGCAACCGGGACATCCTCAAGGCGCGGGAGTTCTACAAACAGGTGCAGGGTAAATACATGGAGGAACGGTCCGCTGCCCTTCCCCAGATAACTCTTACCGGCCAGCTTTCCCGGCAGCAGAATGACAGCCAGAAGATCCTGACGGGAGGTTTCATTCCCACCCGTCAGGACACAGGAGGGGCGGAACTGGGCATTTCCCAGGTGGTCTACTCCTGGGGGAAGGTGGGGGCTGCCATCCGCGCCGCCGACATCGGCTTCCGCACTGCTGACGAGCGTCTGCGCATGGCCCGGCAGGGGACGTACCGGGACGTATCCACCGCTTTCTATGACATACTGCTGGCCAGGGAACTGCACGCCATTTCCCGGCAGAACCTGGAACAGAAGAGCCGTCATCTGGACGAGGCCCAGCGCAAGTACACGGCCGGCGTTGCCACCGACTATGACATCCTGGCTGCGGAGGTTTCGGTACAGAACGCCCGTCCCGACCTGATCCGGACCGGAAACCAGCTCCGCTCCACCAAGGACCGGCTCCGTTTCATTCTTGCCCTGGAGGAAGATGTAGACGTGGTCGGGGCGCTGGAACTGACGCCGGCCGGTCTCCCCTCCTATGAAGAATCCCTGGCGATAGCCCGCAAGCACCGGCCGGAGCTGGAGGAGCTGAGACGCCGGAAAGAGATCGCCGGCGAGCTCGTGACCATTGCCAATGCCGACGACAAGCCCCGCCTCGACATCAAGGGAGGATACGGCTGGCGACGACTGGCGGCGGGAGATGCCCGGGGTGACGGCCAGGACTGGAACGTCGGGCTCTATCTTTCGTTCCCCTTTTTTGACGGTCTGAAGACGCGCGGCAAGGTGGCCCAGGCCGAAAGCGAGCTGCACGCCCTGGAGATCGACGAGGCGAAGCAGGCAGACGCAATCTCCCTGGAGATCCGGGATGCACTCAACCACGTCCGGGAAGCGCAGGAGATCGTCACCGCCCTTACCGGGACGGTGGAACAGGCGGAGCGTCTTCTCATCATGGCGGAAAAGGGGTATGAGCTGGGGGTGAAGATCCGGCTTGAGGTGGACGATGCGGAACTGAATCTTAATCAGGCGAAGGGAAATCTGGCCCTCGCCCGGCGGGATTACCTGGCGGCACTCGTCAACCTGAACTGGACGACGGGGGTCCTTGGCGAAGGGAATGTACCCGCTTCCTCCCCCTGATTTTTCCGTTCCGTCGAACCGCTGTTGCAAAATGCTGCCGGTTCTCTATACTGGGGCGGCGGCAGGATGTTCCCTGCACAGGAGAATGGTTTCATGCTCAAACGGATAAACATGCTCAGGGAGTTCTCCTTCCCCCTCATCGCCGGGGTGGTGATGGCTCTCTACTGGGCGAACCACGACCCGTCCGGATACCATCACTTCATCCATGGGCCGCTGGTCGGCACTTTAAGCTTTCACTTTCTCTCCAACGATCTGTTCATGGTCTTCTTCTTCGGGATCGCGGCGGTGGAGATTACCCAGAGCTGTCTGCCGGGAGGGGATCTGAACCCGCCACGCAAGGCGGTTAACCCTCTCCTGGCGACATTGGGAGGGGTGCTGGGTCCGGTAGTGGTCTATCTGATCCTGAACGGTGTCATCGGTTCGCCGGAGCTCGCCAATGGCTGGGGGATTCCTACTGCCACGGACATCGCCCTGGCCTGGCTGGTGGCGCGACTGGTGTTCGGTGCCAACCACCCGGTCATTTCCTTCCTCCTTCTCCTGGCCATTGCCGACGATGCCGTCGGTCTTGCCATCATTGCCATCTTCTATCCCGACCCCGCTTTCCCTGTGGCGCCAGCCTGGCTTGGAGTGACGGTGGGGGGAATGGTCGTTGCCTGGCTCATGCGTCGCCGCAGGGTTGGCAGCTACTGGCCTTACCTCATAGCCGGGGGAGTGCCGAGCTGGATCGGCCTCCATAAAGCCCACCTCCATCCTGCCCTGGCCCTTGTCTTCATCGTTCCGTTTCTTCCCCATGCAGCCCGGGAGAAGAAACACCTGTTTGAAGAAGACGCCCGGGATACCTCCCCCCTGGCGAGCTTCGAGCACGAGTGGAAGGTGATTGTCGATTTCGGCCTCTTCACCTTTGGTCTGGCAAACGGCGGGGTGGAGTTCTCCTCAGTCGGGCAGGTTACCTGGCTGGTCCTTGCAGCACTTCTGGCGGGGAAAACTTTGGGCATCTTCAGCTGCGGCATGCTGGCACGTGCGCTCGGTTTTCCTCTCCCCTCGAGGATGGGAGCGCGTCACCTTCTGGTGGCGGGCATGGTTGCCGGTATAGGCTTTACTGTCGCATTGTTCGTGGCGGGGGAGGCATTCACCGACCCGGTGCAGGGTGCTGCCAAGATGGGGGCGATGCTGAGCATTGTCGCCGCGGTTCTGGCCTTGCTTATGGCGAAGCTATTGGGCATCAGGAAGGTTCGGTAGCCCCACCCATGTCAGGCTGCACGAAAAAAGGCTTCACGGATCAGTGAAGCCTCTTCCCAAAACAACAGCAGTTTCTGGTCAGCTTGACAGGGGCTGTCCTCCCGGTTTCTTCCCGTCACCCGGGAGAGAGCTCTCTCCCGGAAGCTTGATGACGAACTCAGCCCCGTCCGAGCCGTTTCGTACCGTTATGCTCCCACCCATGTTTTTTTCGATGATCATCTTCGCCATGTAAAGACCGATGCCGGTTCCGTGCCCCTTTGCCTTGGTGGTGAAATAGAGTTCGAATACCTTGTCTGCATCAGCAGTACTGATTCCCCCTCCGTTATCATGTACCGTTATGACTGCGTTTCCCCCCTCCTGCCGGCAGCAGATCTCCACGAAGGGCTTCACCGTGCCGCGATCCAGGAAAACGTCCTTGGCATTGTAGAGGATGTTCAGGAGCGCATGGGAAAACTCGTTGGGATAGCCGTTAACCAGGATGTCGGGTGCATGGCCCACGAAGCGCAGGTCGATGCCATTCTGGACAAAGTAGGACTGGACGAAGAACATGCTCTTCTCGATTGCCCTTTCAAGATTGAAGGGGTGGGGTGCTTTCTCCGGACGGAAAAAGTTCCGAAAGTCGGTAATGGTGTCCGCAAGGTAGTCGAGTTTGTCCAGGCAGGCTGCCACTTCCCGGTCAAATATCTCGGGAGTAAGCTCTTTGTCGTGGTACGCCTGCTGCAGGTACTGAAACCGGAGCCCGATAGTGGTCAGGGGCTGGCTCCACTGGTGGCCGATGAAGTTGATCATCTCTCCCATGGAGGCCTGGCGGGACTGCTGGAACATAATCCGTTCCTTGCGATTGTTTTTCTCCACCTCTTCGGCAACCCGCTGCTCCAGAGTCGCGTTCAACCCCTCCAACTGCAGTTGCTTTACCACCAGTGCATCCTGGGCCACTTGCCGTTCCTGCTCCCGGTCCGCCAGTTTTCTGGCCATGGTGTCGAACGCCTGTCCCAGTTCGCCCAGTTCGCCCCCTGTCACATGATCGGCAACCCTGACATCGAGATTCCCTTGGGCCATGGTGTCAACGGTTTTTTTCAGGGTAGTGACCCGGTCGACGATGGAGCGTCGGCCAAGGTAGAGGACAACAATGAACGATACGACCAGGAAGGGGGCCAGAAGGAGAATGTTGCGGACAAGAGCGCGATTTGCCTCAGCCACTGCATCATCATAGGGAATCCCCGTGCGGATGTACATGTAAGGGGTCTCTTCGTGCTCCAGGCGCTGCTTTCTGAAGATGATGAGCCGTTCAAGGCCGTCGTGGGCCATTCCCCTGAACGAGCCGACACCCTCGATTCCCTGCATCTCCGCAAAATATTCCTTCTTGTCGGTCTTTCCCACCAGTTTGGGTTCACGGCCGCTGTAGAGAATGGTCCCCTTGTGGTCCAGAATAATGTATGACGTCGCAGAGGGAAGTCCTGTGTTGAGGAGTATCTTTTTGAAACTAGCCAGATTGACGGCAAAATTGAACACCCACGTGATGGTGCCGCTCTGGTCCTTGATAGGGAGTGCGAAGTCGAGGGTGAAATCCTGACCCTCCGCCGATGGCCGGTATTCGCCTGATGAGAGGCGGCCGGTTGCCCGGGCATTCACGAACTGACGCTGGTCGGCGATGGACTCATTTTCTTTCAGAGGGGGTGCTGCTGCCCATATTTTCCCATTGATATCTGCAAGCGCCAGGTGGCTGATTTGTGGATTGCGCTGGCTGATTTCGTTTAAGAGTTGACTGACCTTCGCCCTGTCCCTGCCTTTGACACGGTCGAGGCGTGCCACGGTCTCAAGGAGCTGCTGGCTGCTGCTCAGGAACTGGTCTTGAGCGAGGCCGATATTGTTGGCCAACTCCCGGATGTTCTTCGTCGCGACATCCAAGGCTTCCTGGCGTTGATTCAGCCCCGAATAGACAATGATGCCGGTGGTCGGGAGTGCCAGGAGCAGGGCGAGGGTTGCCAGCTGCATGTTGATTGGCAATGAGAAAAAACGGTTCATCTGCAAAACTCAATAGCCATTTCAGTTCTCGTGTCGACCCTGTTGCGGGAATTGGCGAAGGAGGGGTGTCAGTGGGATCATGGCTGCCGATTGATGGCGTGCCTCAAGACGGTGCTCGGTTTGAACGTCAGGACCCTGCGGGCGGAGATTCTGATTGTTTCGCCCGTGTGCGGGTTTCTTCCCCGGCGGTCTTTTTTCTCTTTTATCTCGAAATTGCCGAAACCGGTAATTTTGAGGTTTTCTCCGGCTTCCAGGGTGCTTTTTATGATGCTGAAAGCAGTTTCCAGCATGTCTGCGGACTCTTTAAGGGGAAAACCGGTGTTGAGGTGGATTTTTTCGGCGATGCAGGCTTTTGTCATAGGGTACCTCGTTGGGTCGTAGTCACGGCAATGATATTGCTCGTAGCATAAATACGGTTAAAATCCAAGAGTTTATTGGGGTGTTAATTGTTTTTTCCCCGGTGACTCGTCATGGAATATCAATCGCTCAGATCGATCTTATCGCGATGGCCCAGGCCGACCGAATTATCGATGAAATAGAGATTACGGGGGACAATGCTGTACCAGCGGACCTTGGTCAGGGCCATGACGATGGCTGCGGGGGCCTGCGCCAGCATGCCGACCACGGGGAACTTCTCCCCGTAGAGCCTCCGGGCTTTTTCCTCCTCCTCCCCGGAAATTTCGCTGACCGTGCCTTCCATCTGTACTCCCTTGATGTCCGTCCAGTCGGAGTAATCCTCCTGGATAGTCAGGGCGACATACGGGTTCTGCGCCAGGTTCAGGCAATGCCGGCTTTCGGGTGATGACAGGAAATACAGGGTATAGCCATCGTTGACATAGAACACCGCAGAGGCCCAGATATCGTTGCCGCTGCCCGTGGCCAACGTTGCGACATTGTGATTCCGGAGGTAGCGTTGAACTTGTGTGCTCGGTCTGTTTTTCATAGGATGGGCCAATCGACGCATAGGGGCACCTGAACGTGACGTCGGTCTGTACTGTTGAGTAGCTGCTGAAAGCTGAATGGGGGGAGCAGGTCCCGCGGGAGAGATCAGGCAGGGTTATACTACCATTCGATGCGGCAAGGCTGCAAGCAGGAAACTGGTCATTTCCCTACGCAAAAAGGGCTTCACGGGACAGCCGTGAAGCCCTTTGTCTCAACTCACCATCTGGGCAATGAGAGAGAAAAGTTTCAAGATCGACGCAATGACACGCGCAATCGGTTGCTACATGACACCGGCCACCTCTGCCGAAACGTGCGACGCATATTTTTTGAAGTTTTCCTTGAACATGCCTACCAGTTTGGTTGCGGTCGCATCGTAGCCGGTTTTGTCTGCCCAGGTATTGCGGGGATTGAGGACTTCCTTCGGCACTCCGGCACAGGCGGTCGGGATATCGAGACCGAAGAAGGGGTCCTTTTCGAAGGAGCCGGCGTTCAGGGACCCGTCCAGGGCGGCATTGACCAGGGCACGGGAGTACGCAATCTTCATGCGGGAACCTACGCCGTAGGCACCACCGCTCCAACCGGTATTCACCAGCCAGCAGGTCACGTTATGCTGGGCAATCTTGTTGCGCAAAAGCTCTCCGTACACGGTCGGGTTGAGGGCCATGAACGGGCCGCCAAAACAGGTGGAGAAGGTAGCCGACGGCTCGGTGATCCCAGCCTCCGTGCCGGCCACCTTGGCGGTATAGCCGGAGAGGAAGTGATACATGGCCTGCTCCGGTGTCAGGCGGGCAATCGGCGGCAGTACGCCGAAGGCATCGCAGGTGAGCATGATGATGTTGGAGGGGTGGCCGCCGCAGCCGCTTTTCACGATATTGGGGATGTGGGTCAGCGGATAGGAGGCACGGGTATTTTCGGTAAACGAGTCGTCATCCAGGTCAACCCGGCGGGTATGGGTATCGATAGCCACATTTTCCAGGATGGTGCCGAAGCGGCGGGTTGTCTCATAAATCTCCGGTTCCGCTTCCTTGGAAAGGTTGATGATCTTGGCGTAGCAACCGCCTTCGAAGTTGAAGACCCCCTTGTCGTCCCAGCCATGCTCATCATCCCCGATCAGGGAGCGGTTAGGGTCAGCGGAGAGGGTTGTCTTCCCCGTGCCTGACAGGCCGAAGAACACGGCGGAATCACCATTCGGTCCCACGTTTGCGGAGCAGTGCATGGACAGGATGTTTTTCTCTACCGGCAGGAGGTAGTTGAGAATCGTGAAGATCGCCTTCTTGATCTCACCGGCGTAACTGGTGCCGCCAATGATGATCATCTTGCGGGCGAAGTTGATGATGATGAAGGTCTCGGAATTGGTGCCGTCCATGGAGGGGAGGGCGTGAAAGTGTGGCATATTGACGACGGTGAATTGGGGGGAGTGGTTAACCAGTTCCTCCGGCGTTGCCGAGACGAACATGTTGCGGGCAAACAATGAATGCCATGCATTCTCCGTAATGACGCGGATCGGCAGACGGTGATCCTTGTCGGCGCCGGCAAAGCAGTCCTGCACAAACAGGTCGCGACCATGCATATAGGCGCACATGCGATTATAGAGCGCATCGAACTTTGCCGGTTCAAAGGGGCGATTGACCTTGCCCCAGGCGACATGATCGTGGCAGCCCGGCTCGTCGACGATGAATTTCTCGTTAGCCGCGCGCCCCGTATAATGTCCTGTCTTGACCGCTACCGCTCCCAGGTGTGAAAGCAGCCCTTCCCCCCGTTTCACAATCAGTTCGTAGAGCACCGCCGTCGGCGGAGTCCAGTAAATAAGATTGGCATTGGTGATGCCATGTGCTTCAAGCCCCGTCCCTCGGGTGATATCGTTAAATGTCACAGCCTGCCTCCCTGGTGGTTGCATCCTGTCCGCTGGACAGCAATGCATCGCATTTGATCTGCCTGTTCAACAAACGGTCGGTTGTGCTTTTCATTCTACCATATTCAGCTGGGTATGGCGGGAAGTTCCACCCCGGCCATTTTTTGTACCATGCGCACGACCTGGCAGCTGTAACCGAATTCATTGTCATACCAGACATAGAGAACGCAACGGTTACCCTCGGCGATCGTGGCCAGGGAATCGACTATCCCGGCGTGCCGCGAACCGACGAAGTCGCTGGACACTACCTCGGGCGAATTCGTGTAATCTATCTGGTTCTGGAGGGGAGAATCGAGAGAGATGTCACGCAGATAGGCATTTATCGTCTCGACAGATACCGGTTGCGCCAGCTCCAGATTGAGGATTGCGAGAGAGACATTGGGGGTCGGCACCCTGATGGCGTTGCCGGTCAATTTACCGCTCAGCCCGGGAATGACCTTGGCGACAGCCTTGGCAGCGCCGGTCTCGGTGATGACCATGTTCAACGGGGCGCTGCGTCCGCGCCGGGATGCCTTGTGGTAGTTGTCGATCAGATTCTGGTCGTTGGTGTAGGAGTGGCAGGTTTCCATGTGGCCATGCACGATGCCGAAGCGATCGTTGATAGCCTGCATGACCGGGACAATGGCGTTGGTCGTGCAACTGGCGGCGGAGAAGATCTGTTCTGCCGGAGTGATCAGCTCGTTGTTGACCCCGGCGACCACATTGGGGATATCTCCCTTGCCAGGGGCGGTAAGGATCACTTTGGATATCCCCGGTGCCTTTAGGTGCCGGCCGAGCCCGTCCCGGTCGCGCCACTTGCCGGTATTGTCGATGAGGATTGCATTCTGGATGCCGTAGGCGGTGTAATCAACCTGCTCCGGCGCATCGGAATATATGATGCGGATCATATTGCCGTTGGCGATAATGGCATTTTCTTCTTCGTCAATGGTAATGATGCCGTCGAAATGACCGTGTATGGAGTCGCGGCGCAACAGGCTGGCCCTCTTGACAAGGTCATCCCCCGCCCCCTTGCGGACAACTGCGGCGCGTAACCTGAGTTTCTCGCCGCTTCCGGCCTTTTCTATCAGGATGCGGGCAAGGAGCCTGCCGATGCGGCCGAAACCATAGAGAACGATGTCCTGTGGCTCGGAAAGCACGGGACCTCGTCCGGTAAGGACCGTCGTCAGCTCCTTGCGGACAAATTCCTCGACGGGGCAATCTCCTCCCCGGGAGAGAAACCGTGTGGTCAATTTGCCAAGGTCAATTCGAGCGGGGGCAAGATTACCAAGCCCGCTGATCGCTTCAAGCAACGGAAACGTTTCCTTGACGGTCAGGTCGGCGTCGAGCACAAGGCGGGCGAAGCGGTGCGCCTTCAGGATGTCGTTGACCGTGTTGTGTGTCAAAGATCGGCCATAGACGGTGGTGACTATGTTGTTGTCCCGGTACAGATGGCCGATCATGGGGAGCATGCGCTCGGCCAGTTCCTCCTGCAGCTGCCATTCTTTGAGGTGCGTCACCTGCTTTTTCAGATTCATTCAATACGTCCTTTCCCTGTGATTATGATGATTTTTGCGGTCATTTGAGCTTGTCGAGTATGCGTAGCAGCCCGTCAAGGATGGTTGCCGGGTTGGGCGGGCAGCCCGGGATGTAGAGATCGACCGGGATGAGGCTGTCTACGCCGTTCAGAACCCGGGGCGAATCAAGGTACGGTCCGCCGTTGATGGCACAGGCACCACAGGCGACGACGATCTTGGGGGCGGGAATCGCCTCGTAGGTGGTGAGCAGTGCCTGGTGCATGTTTTCGGTCACCGGCCCGGTCACCCAAAGGCCGTCCGCATGTCGTGGCGAGGCCACGAACTGGATGCCGAAGCGCCCCAGATCCCACCCGATGGTGGAGAGGACATTGGTGTCGGCTTCGCAGGCGTTGCACCCTCCCGCACTGACCTCCCGGAATTTGAGCGACCGGCCGAACATCCGCAGCAGATCGGGAGGGAGTGGGCTTGCATGGCGCCGGTCTGCTCCCGGGCCAACCATGAGATGGTCCCGCCGGGTAACGGCGAGCTGATAGTCGGTGGTAAATTCAACAGTTCCGGCGGAGCATTCGGCACAGAACAGGCATTTCCCCATGTCCAAACACCCCCCCCCTTCAGCGGTATAGGCGCCGTAGGGGCACGGGGATGCCTCATCTTTTTCCTCTGCGGCTCGTTCCAGGGATGAGACAACAGGGTAACCACGAAAGCGTTCCGGCATCTGAAGCGGCGCAGCGGGATAGGGCATGGTGCGATGACCCTGCCTGATGCGGGCAATAAGTGCTCTGATCATGGGGATTATCCTCTCTCCGGGTGAGCCGGGGTATATCCGAGACGGGTTGATATGCGGGCCGCCGCATCACGGATCAGGGGGATGAGCATGTCCCGCTGCTGGTCCGGCGAAATCCTTATTGCCGGGGCGGAAATGACGACCGCGGCGATAATCTGGCCGGCATGGTTGCGGATTGGCGCGGCCAGCCCGGATACCCCGGATTCAAGTTCTTCGTTGTTGACGGCAAACCCTTGTGTCGCCACCTGCCGCAGGTGGCGCTCCAGAGCGGGACGGTCGGTGATTGTTGCAGCCGTGTACGCGACGAACTCCGTGCTCTCCAGGTAGGCGGCCAATGCCTCGGGGGGCAGACCTGCAAGCATGACCTTGCCTCCGGCCGAGCTGTAGGCCGGGAGTTGCGATCCGAACCGCGATACCACCCGGACCGGATGCCGGCTTTCGACATGCTCCAGGTAGACCGACTGGCCATCCTTGAGAACGGCGATGTAGACGGTTTCGCCGCATTGCCGGCTCAGTTCTTCGATGATCGGACGGGAATGATGGAACAGAGCGGCCTGTCGGATGAAGGTCTGGCTCAGTTCAAGTGTTTTAAGCGAGAGCTGGTAGTGGTCGGTCAGGCGGTCCAGCTCCAGGTAGCCCCGTCGCTCCAGGGTTGTTGCCAGTTTGAAGGCAGTGTCTGCAGAAAAGCCAAGATGTTTCCGCAGCCCTTCGAGATTCATGCCGTTAGCAGATGTGGCGACAAGTTCCAGGATATCAATGGCATTTGACACCGACTGGATCTGGTAACAGGACTTGTCATCATGGCGTGACCACGGTTTGACTGCAGAGTCCGCCGTATTATTGCTGTCCGGATTGTATGTCATGGTTGTCCCGTATCTCCTACAGATCGAATCCGCAATAGGAGAGGTTGAAGCTCTTGTTGCAGAGCGGGAAGTCGGAAATCTGCTGCCCCCTGAGTGCCATGGCGAGGCCGGGCCAGTTATGAAACGAGGGGTCAACGACCTTGTAACGGGCAAATCGTCCCAGGTCATCGGTGATGGCCACATGGCATATTTCGCCACGCCATCCTTCGGTCATGGCTACGACAAGCTGCCCGGCCGCAAGCGGTGATGTCGTTACCCGGTGGTCGCCGGACGGCAGCTGGCGCAGCTGTTCATCGATAAAGTCCATCGACTTCTGCGCTTCCTGCCAGCGAATCATGGTTCGTGCGCAGACATCACCGTGGAACGCCGTGGCAACCGGCAGATGGGTCATGCGGAAGATGCCGAAGGGATAGCCATGACGTACGTCGCGCTTGATGCCGCTGGCACGTGCGGCCGGGCCTACCATGCCGAGCTCCAGTGCCATTTCCAGTGAAACGGTGCCGGTTCCTTCCAGACGTCCCATGACCGAAGGTGTGTTCCAGAGCAGATCTATGGCGCCGGTCAGATCGCGTCGTGCCTCTGCCAGACGCCTGAGCAGATCGTCTCGCTGCCCCTGCGTCAGGTCGAAGACCGTGCCGCCCGGGGTGAGGAGCCCCCGCCCAAAACGGCTGCCGCAGAGAACCGCCGTCATGTTGAGAAAATCACCCCTGATACGACCGCAGAAGGAGGAGGTGGGGAGATAGCCCACGTCTCCGGCAATTGCTCCCAGGTCGCCGGTGTGGTTTGCCAGGCGCTCCAGTTCGAGTGCGATGCCGCGCAGCACCTCGCCGCGGGGCGTAACCTTGAGGCCGGCCAAGGCTTCCACAGCCATGCAGTAAGCCTGTCCGTGGCCAATGGTCGTGTCGCCGGCCAGCGTCTCCATGTGATGGAGGGTCCGCGGGTGCGGCCCACCGAAGAGGTCCGCCTCGATACCCCGGTGCTGATAGCCGTGGGAGATTTCCAGGTGAAAGACCTCCTCACCGTGGCACTGGAAACGGAAATGTCCCGGCTCGATGATTCCGGCATGGACCGGCCCGACCGCAACCTCATGCACTTCCGGGCCTTCTACCTGGAAATAGTCCATGACCCCGACGGGGATGGGTTCGCCTGCCGGGCGGTTCCAGGCGTCGCGACCGGGGGTGAACGGACGATGAAACCGTACCGGTTTGAACCAGGGGTGATCGTCGAAGATCAAGCCGCACTGTTCCGCAATCTCACGTTCAAAAAGCTGTGCCTGTGGACAGAGATTGGCCAGGGAGGGGAAGTGGCCGCCACCTGCTGCCGTGCGGGTCACTCCGAGACGCCCTTCGCTCTTGTCGGCCAGCACGCAGACGAGGGTAACGGCATCCTGACCGGGGATCCCGAAGTAGGAGACGATCCGCCGCCCCCGGTCAATGGCATCCAGGATGGTCTGGAGGAATTGACCGGCGTCGGCCTGGGGAATGCCGGCAAACGGGATCGCCAATCCGTTATACAGCGGGTGCAGGGAGTTGTTCATGGCTGTACCCCCAGCATGGAGGCGCCGTCCCGTAACAGTGTGACCAGAAACGCCGGTGGCCAGATGCCGAGCATCAGGATGACTGTCATCATCAGTAACGGCGGGCCGACCGTCAGCAGCCGGTCCCGGTAATCGGTCGGTTCAATGTCGGACGGCGGGGCGCCCATGACCATCGGCAGCACGGTCAGCGCCATGCCGATGAAGACGATGACGAGAAAGAGCAGAAACAGCCCCCCCACCAGATGGTGCCCTTCGATAAAGGCGCTGCTGACGATGGTGTATTCGCTGATGAACGGCGAGAAGGGGGGTGAGCCGGTGATGGCGATGAACCCGGCCAGGAAGAGCCCCCCCGACCACGGGAGCCTGGTCAGCGCTCCCTTGACGACGTCGGTAGTCTTGTTGCTGTACGAACGGTGGATGTTGCCTGAGGAAAGGAACAACACCCCTTTGGTCAATCCGTTGTTGAGCAGATGAAAGAGCGCGCCGTAGATCGCACCCCCGCCGAGACCGAGTCCGATGGCAAGAATTCCCACATGCTCGATGCTCGAATAGGCCAGCATTCTCTTGAAGTCGGCCTGACGGGCCATGAAAACGGCAGCAAAGGCCATGGAGATCAGTCCCATGCCGAGCAGGGACTTCTGAAAGAACTGAATCTCGATCCCCGAGGCAAGGCAGATCTGGTAAACCCGCAGGATGGAGAGGAATGCACAGTTGACCAGCCCGCCGGCAAGCAGTGCGCCCACCAGGCCCGGCGCCTCGCCGTAGGCATCGGGCTTCCACGTATGCAACGGGGCCAGCCCCATCTTGGAACCATAACCGACCAGAAGGAAAATGGCGGCTGCGTGCAGCCAGCCCGGATTCAATCCCCGCGCCGAAGCCATGAGCGGACCGAGCAGAAGGGTTGCATCGTGCTGTGCCACATAGGTGGAGTAGGCCAGGAAGAGAAGTCCCAGCAGCGCCAGGCCGATCCCCACGGAACAGATCAGGAGATACTTCCAGGTTGCTTCGATGGAACGGGCGTTGCGGTTGAAATAAATGAGCGGAGCCATGGAGACGGTGGTTGTTTCCAGTGCCACCCAGAGCAGTCCCAGGTGCTGGCTCACGGTTACCAGCCCCATGGCGGCAAGGCAGACCAGAAGCCCCATGCAGAGGATCCTGTTGGAGCGTTCCTGGCGATAGGAGAGGTACCCGACCGCATAAAAAGCGCAGACGGCGAAGAGCAGACTGATGCAGAGGAGCACCACCTTCCCCAGCGGGTCGAGCCATATCCAGCCACCGGCGGAGGGAGCCGGGGTATTCCCCAGGAGAAGCGCCGTCAGCACGAGATGAATGCTTCCCATAACCGGCAGGATGAGGGGGCGCAACCGGTTGTCCGGCACGATCCAGGCGACCAGCGCCCCGACCAGGGGGAGCAGAATAAGAGCAAAAATCATCCGCTACTCCTCCTTAAGGGTCCGCAACCGGGAGGTGTCGAGGGATGAAAACTCCCGGCTGATATGATTGATGACAATTCCCATGACAAATATCCCCACCAGTAGATCGAGAAGTGCGCCTGCCTCCACCATGACCGGCATGGCTTCGGTCAGCAACATGCCGAATATGAAGATGCCGTTCTCCATGACCAGGTAGCCGATAACCTGGGAGATGGCCTTGCGGCGGGTGGTCAGGAGCAGAAAGCCGGTCAGCAGTGTGGCAATGGCCGCCGGGACAAACAGCAGATCCTTGTGTTCCGGCGCAAGGGGCAGTTTTTCGGCAAAGGCGAAGGAGAGGGCGGTGAAAACGGCGCCGAGCAGCAGGGTCGGCACGTACCCGAGAAACGGTTCAAACTCGCGCCTGATCTGGGCTTTTCGAACGGCGTCGCTGATCAGGTACGGGATGAGAATCCCTTTGGCCAGGATTATTCCGGCGGTGATGGCGGCCAGGTGACCGGAAAATGGGTGGATCAGACCCGGCAGGATGCCGAGGATGACCCCCTGGGCGGCCACGGCACGGATGGAAAAGATCAGCCGGCTCGACCCGAGCATCACCAGGTTGATCAGCATTACCAGAACCAGCAATTGATCGGCAAAAGCACTCATAAGATTACCTCAAAACCAGCAGCATGGCGAATGCCGACAGAATGGTTGCTCCCACCAGAAGTTGCGGAATACGCACCATGCGCAGCCTTGCCATTACCGACTCGACAACCCCGATGGTTACCGCCAGCCCAAGCATGGCGGCAATAAAGATTCCCCAGTCCGCCAGCGGGTTGCCTGTGGTAAGGGGAAGGGCGACATTGACGAAAACCGCGCCAAGGACAAACAGTTTCAGGGCAGCCCCGTAGAGAATGATACCAAAAGCGGGACCGCTGTGATCCAGAACCATAACCTCATGGATCATGGTCAGCTCCAGGTGGGTATTGGGATCATCGAAGGGGATGCGGCTGTTCTCTGCCAACAGGGTGATAAAGAGGGCTCCCACCAGGAGGAGCATGCTGGCGCCGGCGGCGAGCCAGTTGGCGGGGGTCGGATAGGTGAGAATGGTGGACAGGCTGAGGGACTTGCTCATCCTCGCCAGGGTTATCAGGGTAATAAAGAGCGTCGGCTCGGCAAGGCAGGAGAAGGTCACCTCCCGGGCCGCGCCCATTCCCTCGAAGCTGGAACCGGTATCAAGGGCCGCGATGGTGGTGAAGAACCGTGACAGACCGAACAGATAGGCAAACAGGATCATATCTCCGCTGAAGGAGAGCGGTGCGGCATGGCGACCCAGCGGTACCAGCAGGGCCGCTATGAGCGTGGCGGCCAGCGTGATTACAGGACCGGCACGGAACACCCAGGTGGTGGTCTCACTGAAGACCGTACCTTTCCGGAACAGTTTGAACAGATCGTAATAGGGCTGAAAATACGGAGCCCCGACCCGGCCGGCGAAAGCCGCCTTGGTCTTGTTGATGACCCCGAGCAGAAGAGGGGGCATGAGAAGTGCCACGCTGCAGTGAATTATGATGTCGGTCATGGGTGTCATCCTCGTCGTACCAGAAGCGTCGGCAGGAACTCAGCCTAATGCGTCCATATCATCAGGACGAACAGCGTTACAAAGATGTAGAGCATATATACATGGATCTGGCCATGCTGCAATCTCCTGACATAGGAGAATGCCAGTCCTGTCCAGTGGAAGACCGGTGTCAGTACCTGATTCAGGACCGTTTCCGTGACCTCGTAGTGGAATTGTGCCGGGCGGGGGAGAACGACGCAATCCAGTCCGGGCCTCTGGCGACGGGGGGCAACCAGGGTTCCGAGCAGATTGACGACCAATTCGCTGAACGAAGTGCCCGTGTACTGTATCCTGGGTGTTGGTGCCAGATAGCCGCAGCCCCATGTTGAACCGTAGAGTGCGGGTTGCCGGTGAAGCCGCCGCAGGTATACGGCTCCAATTGCCAGGCCCAGTGCTATCAGCATGCAGTTGGCGATAGTGAGCGGCACGAGCGGCACCTGTCCGGTTACCTGCACCATGACGTCTCCTGCCACGTTCCCGTAATATTCGACTACGGGAGCCACCAGTCGCATCAGCAGCACGGGTGCCATGCCGGCAATCAAACAGCCCGCTGCCAGCAGGACCATCGGGCCGGTCATCATTGCAGTGGCTTCATGCCCGTGGGCAGCCGCTGCCGAACGGGGAGAGCCGAGAAAAACAATTCCGTATAGTTTCACGAAGGTGATGACCGCCAGCCCCCCGACCAATGCCAGTACCGGTGCCACCAGGGCTGCCAGCGGCAACGGGGCAGTGACGCCGTCCGTAATGGCACCGACATAGAGAAACAGTTCGCCGACAAAACCGTTCAGCGGCGGCAGGCCGCAGATGGCGAGCGAGCCTATGAGAAAGAGCGGTGACGTTACGGGCATGCGCCGGGCAAGCCCACCCATCAGATCGATCTCGCGGGTGCCGGTGCCATGGATCAGCACCCCGCTTCCGAGGAAGAGGAGTGATTTGAACAGGCTGTGATTGATAATATGGATAAAGGCGCCGAAGAAACCGCATACCACCAGATAGGGCGATTGGGTCTGCATGCCGACCAGGGCCAGTCCGATCCCGATGAAGATGATGCCGATGTTTTCGATGCTGCTGCAGGCCAGCAAGCGTTTCAGATCGCGCTGGCCGGTTGCCAGGGCAATGCCGTTCAGTGCCGACCACGCGCCAAGCAGAAGAATCAGCCAGCCAAGCCAGACGGGGAGAGCGTCGAAGAACGACAGCGTGCGGAGGATGCCGTAGACTCCCATCTTCAGCATGAGGCCGGACATCATGGCCGAGACGTGGCTGGGAGCATTCGCATGGGCGCCGGGGAGCCAGAAGTGCAAGGGCATGAGGCCTGCCTTGCCGCCGAAACCTATCAGGGCCGTTACGATGATTGCCGTTGCATACGGCACACCTTGGGAAAGGGTGTGGGGCAGGGGGAACGCGAACGTTCCGGTCGTTCCGCGCAGGAGCGAAAACAGGGCAAACAGCGCCATGGTGCCGGTATGGGTGGCGAGGAGGTAGACGGTTCCGACGCGCTGTACATCCGAATCCTGCTGATCGGTTGTCAGGAGGAAATAGGCGGACAGCGCCATGCCTTCCCACGCCATCAGGAACAACACGCCGTTACGGGCCATGACTACAATCACCATGGCTGCGGCAAAGAGACCGAGGAATAGCGTCAGTTTCCCCGCGCTGCTTTTCTCCCTGGCCGGCCAGTACGCGAGCGAGTAAAGGGAGGCGCAACCGGTTACCAGGAAGAGGGGGAGCAGGAAGATCGTGGAAAGAAGATCAGCGGAAAACAGGGCGGGGCCGAATGGTAACGGCCAGTCGATCTGCCAGGTGGCACCGGGGGTGCCGCCGAGCAGGGCAATGACGGCGCATTCCCCCAGAATCGAGGCGCCGACAGCGCAGAGAGCGGCACTGCGCTGTCCGAACAGGGGGCGATTGAGAAGGAGTCCCGGTACTCCGGAAAGAGCCAGGAGAGCCGCTGCTATGAGAAGGTATGCCGTTGGATCAAGGGAGATGGTCACACATGCCTCACGACCACCCGCTGGTACGTGCTAAAAGTGAACGTGGAGTTGGGGGGCGGCATTAAAACTGTATGCGTCGTAAAAAAATATAACACCTGATAAAAATATATGGTATAAATACGCATACGTCAATTAAAATGTGAGACATGAACATTACGTATGACCAGTAACCAAAGGAGTGACGTCATGCCGAGCACGCGACTGAACATCACGTTACCGACCCCGATCGTGGACGACATCAAGGCCCTGTACGGTCAGCGCGGGTTGAGCCAGTTCCTGGAAGAAGCTGCCAGGGAAAAGCTTGCGGAAGTAAAGAAGAAGGCTTACAAGGGCGTGATAGAAGGGTATCAATCCACCGCCGAAGAGACCAAAGAGGTGCTCAAGAAATTCGAAGCGGCGGTCACGGAGAAACGGGATGTTTAAGCGTGGCGGGATATATGCGGTAAATCTGCCCCATGTCGGTGTGCAGGAACCGGAAGTCTGCCCCTGTCTGGTAGTGAGCAACAATATCAGCAACGAATACTCTCCGGTCGTAACCATCATCCCTCTGAGTTTTACCCGGCTTGAGAAGATCTACGATTTTGAGACATTCCTGCCGGCTGCAGGAAGCGGTCTGAAGCGGGATGCAAAAATCAGTTCCCATATCCTGATTACTATCGATAAGGCCAATGTGGTAGGGGACCGTCTCGGCTTCCTGACCAAAATGCTGATGAGCCAGGTTGACAAGGCGCTCTGTTTTCAGCTCGGCATTGAAGAAACACCCGGTATCGCAAAAGGACAATAACGATTATGCTGCTTGAACCGATCGAGGCTGCCCAGGCCCTGAATGTCGATGAAAAAACCGTTATCCGCTGGATCAGGAAAGACAAGCTCCCTGCCGAGTCGCTCAATGGGGATTACCGGATCAACCCGGTTGACCTCCTTGAATGGGCAACAGAACGTGGCATCAAGGTAAGTCCTGCTCTGTACAAGATGCATGATGCCGATAACCGTCCGCTGCCGACCCTGGCCCAGGCGCTGGAGTCGGGTGGCATCCATTGCTCTGTCGCCGGATCCGACAAGGAAACGGTCCTCCGTACGGTTGTGGACCAGTTGGACCTGCCGCCGGAACTTGACCCCGATTTCATCCTGCAGGTGCTCCTGGCGCGTGAGGCCATGGGTACGACGGCAGTTGGTGACGGCATAGCCATTCCCCATGTCCGCAATCCCATCCTGCTGCAACTGCCCGTTCCGAAAGTGTCACTGAGCTATCTCGCGGAGCCGGTCGACTTCGGCGCCCTCGACGGCAAGCCGGTACAGATCCTCTTTACCCTTATTACTCCTACCATCAGGATGCACTTGCATCTCCTCTCGAACCTGGCATACTGCCTGCGTGATCCCCGTCTGCGCCGGATTCTGGGGCAGGAATGCAACCCTGACGCAATAATCTCGGCCATTCGGGAAATTGAAAGGGATATCGGGAAAGGTTCCTCATGACTGATGAACTAACGGCTACACTCCCGGCGGTACTGCTCATCGGCGCAGCACTGCTGGCAGCACTCTCCGGGATGCCGATGATCGTGCGGGGCGTCAACTCGCGCTTCGGCCAGCGCTTCGCGACGCTGACAATGGTCCTTGCCGCACTGGCAGGGGTTGGCGGCGCATTCATCTCTCTCCTGAATCGCAGTCGCATCCTGTTCCAACTGGCCTGGCCGTTTCCCTTCGGTCCCGCAGAAATCGGCATCGACCCCCTCACCGCGTTCTTTTCCCTTCCCATTCTCATAGTCGCACTCTGCTGCAGTCTCTATGCACTCGATTACTGGCCGGCCCGGGATAACCCCCGCACCGTCCGGAAGCTGACACTCTTTTTCGGTCTCCTCGTTTCATCCATGCTTTTTGTCCTGATGGCGCGCTCTGCCGGCCTGTTTCTGCTGGCCTGGGAAATCATGGCCCTTGCCTCCTATTTTGTCCTCACCACCGACGACCATACAGCTGAAGTGCGTGATGCCGGCTCCCTCTACCTGATCTGCACCCACACGGGCACCCTGGCCCTGTTTGCTGCCTTTGCCCTGCTCAAGAGCATTTCCGGGGGATACACCTTCCCCGGGGCCGGTTCCCTGTCCGCCGTCGCGCCACTGGCCACCGCTTTCTATCTGCTGGTCTTGGTCGGATTCGGCTTCAAAGCTGGAATCATGCCGCTGCATGTCTGGCTCCCTTCGGCCCATGCCAACGCACCCAGCCACGTATCCGCCATCATGTCCGGCGTTATCCTCAAGGTCGGCATCTACGGCATCGTGCGCACCCTGTCGTTTTTTACCGATCTGCCGCTCTGGTGGGGAATGGTGCTCCTGGTGCTCGGCATGGTGTCCGGGATCGCCGGGGTCCTCTACGCCCTGGGACAGCATGATCTCAAACGGCTGCTCGCCTATCACAGCATCGAAAACATCGGCATCATAACCATGGGCATCGGTATGGCGCTGATCGGAGCATCCCTCGGGTCACCGGTCCTGGTCCTTCTCGGGATGGCCGGTGCTCTTCTGCACGTGCTGAATCATGCCACGTTCAAGGCGCTCCTCTTCCTCGGCGCCGGATCGGTCATTCACGCCGTCGGCACACGCGAAATCGATCGCATGGGGGGACTTCTGCGTCGCATCCCGTGGACTGCCGCGGCCTTCCTGGTCGGTGCCGCTGCCATCTGCGGCCTGCCGCCGCTCAACGGTTTCGTCAGCGAACTGCTTATCTATCTGGGATTTTTCAATGGGGTGATCGGTCATTCCGGAGCCGCGGTCATCGGGCTTTCCCTGGCCGCCCCGGCGCTGGCCCTGATAGGCGGCCTGGCGGTTGCCTGTTTCGTGAAGGTCTTCGGCGTGGTTTTCCTCGGAGTTCCCCGGGTGCCGTCCGCCACGGTCCCCCATGAGGCCGGGGGGTGGATGCGGCTCCCCATGATGATTCTGGCAGGCGTCTGCCTCGTGATCGGCGTGGCGCCCGTGGCGACTGTTCCTCTGCTGGATGCCGCAGTTGCAACCTGGTACCAGGGGTCGGGGGAGTACCTGAGCCTGACGGCTATTACTCCTCTCTCGTGGATTACCTATCTTGCCGTCGGCCTGCTTGCGACAGCCCTGATGACGATGCTCCTCTACCGTCGGCAGCTGGGGAAATCAACCGTTACCACCTCGGCTACCTGGGGGTGCGGCTATCTCGCTCCTGACGGTAGAATGCAGTACACCGCGTCGTCCTTTGCCGGGTCACTCGTCGATCTGTTCTCAGGTATTCTGTGTCCCGACCGGCATGCACCGGCCATTAAAAGCATATTCCCCACACGGGCTCGCTTTGAAAGCCATGTGCCGGAAACCGTACTCGAACGGGTCTATCTGCCAATCCTTGCCTATGTCTATGAAAAGTTTGTCCCCCTGCGGCGACTTCAGAACGGGCAGATCCATCTCTACATCCTGTACACCTTTATAACCCTGGTCGTCCTGTTGACGATCACTTAGGCGTGAGGTCATGGCATAGCTTGCCACTTCGCAGTTTTAAAATAGTACTGTGTCGGTAATGCGCCTGTAGCCTGCTGGACCGCAAGCGGTTTGTCCCGACGACTTGTTTCCGTTCATGACTCATATGCGGAGGCCCTTGTGATGTCCCCTCTCGATATTGCCGGTTTTTCGGTCCTGCTCCTGCTTGGCGGAGCTCTCTGCGCCATGCTTCTCTCGCGCTTTGAGCGACTGCTCATCCCTGCCGCCTTCTCCCTGGCAACCCTCACTTCACTTGCTACCGCAGTTGCCGGCTTTCTGGCGGTTCTGCAGGGCACGAACAACGCGGCAACCGTAGCAATGGGACTTCCCGGCCTTCCCTTCAACCTTCGCCTCGATCCCCTGGCCGGATTCTTTCTCGTGGTCATCGGCCTCCTGTCAACCTTTGTCTCCCTCTATTCCATCGGCTATTTGCGAGCCTACCGGGGCAAGCGCCCAATCACCCGCCTGGTGGTCTGTTATCTGCTTTTTCTGGCAGGCATGTCCCTGGTGGTTCTGGCGGACGACGCCTATTTTTTCCTCCTGGCTTGGGAGCTGATGGCCGCTTCTTCGTACTTCCTGGTCATGTATGAGGACGAACAGGCCGCAAACCGGCGCGCGGCTTTCCTCTACCTGCTGGTAGCCCATGTGGGGGCCATCGCCATCCTGCTTGCCTTCGGCATCATGGCCGGCCTGACGACCGGCGTCGCAAGTTTTTCGAACTACACCTTCGACGCCATGAGAGCGGGGCAGCTGTCACCAGCCTGGGCCGGCGGCGCATTCTTCCTGGCTTTTTTCGGGTTCGCCGCCAAGGCAGGGGTGATTCCGCTCCATGTCTGGCTGCCTGAGGCCCATCCCGTCGCCCCGTCCAACGTGTCGGCTCTCATGAGCGGTATCATGCTCAAAACCTCTATCTACGGCATGATGCGGGTCGCCTTCGACCTGATCCACGGCTTTCCCTGGTGGTGGGGAGGGATCGTGCTCTGCTTCGGCCTGGTTTCGTCGGTCCTTGGTGTCCTCTACGCACTCATGCAGCACGACCTGAAACGCCTGCTGGCCTACCATTCGGTGGAAAACATCGGGATCATCCTCATCGGGCTGGGGCTCTCCATGATCTTTACCTCATTCGACTTTCAATCCCTCGCGGCTCTGGCGCTGGTGGCGTCCCTGTACCACACCCTGAACCACGCCCTCTTCAAAGGGCTGCTCTTCATGGGTGCGGGTGCCGTCATTCACGCCACCCACGAGAAGAACATGGAGGAGATGGGGGGACTGATCCATCTGCTCCCCTGGACATCGGCGCTGTTCCTGGTGGGATGCATCTCCATCGCCGCCCTTCCCCCCTTCAACGGTTTCGTCTCGGAATGGCTCACGTTCCAGGCGTTACTCCTCTCACCGGCTCTCCCCCATCCCCTTCTGAAATTGCTGGTTCCCCTGGCCGCGTCACTGCTGGCCCTGACCGGGGCGCTGGCCGCCGCCTGTTTCGTAAAGGCGTTCGGAGTCACGTTCCTGGGGTCCTGGCGCGGTCACCGAAAAAAGGAGCAGATCGGTGAAGTCGCCTTCTCCATGCGGCTGGGGATGCTCCTGGCTGCGCTCTCCTGCCTGGCACTGGGAGTGCTGCCGACCCTGGTTATGGGGTGGATGGATACCGTCCCCCTCAAGCTCTGCGGCGCACGGATCGCCACGTCGGCCGGAAGATTTGGCTGGCTCTGGCTTACACCTTCTTCCCAGGAACGGGCATCCTATTCGGGCCCGGTGGTCTTTTTCGGCCTTATTGCCGTAGTGGCGGCCACCTATCTCCTGCTCCATGTCCGCCGCACCGCAATTCGCCGTGCCCCCCTGTGGGACTGCGGTTTTGAGCGGATCACTCCCCGCATGCAGTACACCGCTACCTCCTTCGCCATGCCGATCAGGAGGGTCTTCGGATTTTTCTTCAGCATCCGCGAACAGGTAGAGGTGACTTCCCCCCCGAATCACCCGGTGATGGCCGACTCCTTGCACTACCGTCTCAGGGTCAGGGACCGTTTCTGGAACTGGTTCTACGAACCCCTTTCCGACATCGCCTTCTGGATTGCCCGCCGGGTCGGGCGCCTTCAGCAGGGGCGGATCCAGATATATCTGCTCTATTCCTTCGTCACTCTCATAGTTCTCCTGGCGTTCCTGGGATGACGCTCCATCCCATGGGCATAGAGCTTCTCCAGCTCATTCTGCTTCCGTTGCTCGCCCCCGCCTTCGCCGGTTGGGTCAAGATCGTCAAGTGCCGCATGCAGGGGCGAACGGCTCCCGGCATCCTCCAGCCCTATCGCGATATCAGGCGCCTGTTCAACAAGGACGTGGTGCTGGCGGATAACGCATCCTGGATCTTCCGCGTCACCCCCTACCTCGCCTTCGGCGTCACCCTGATGACGGCGGGGATCATCCCGCTGATTTCCGTCGATCTCCCCCTGGCGGCCACCGCCGACATCATCGCCCTGGTCATGCTCTTTGCCATCGTCCGGTTCTTCACCGCCCTGGCCGGCATGGACATCGGCACCGCCTTCGGCGGCATGGGCTCCAGCCGTGAAATGATGATCTCCTCCTTGGCCGAACCGGCCATGCTGATGGCGATATTTACCGTCTCTCTGGCAAGCAGCTCGACATCCCTTCCCCAGATGGTCAGCGTCATGGCAAACGGCCATTTCATGATCCGTCCTTCCCTGGCCTTTTCCCTGATCGCCTTTATCCTCATCGCCCTGGCGGAGACGGGGCGCATCCCGGTGGACAATCCCGCCACCCACCTGGAACTGACCATGATCCACGAAGCCATGATCCTGGAATATTCCGGACGCTACCTGGCGCTGATCGAGTGGGCCGGCATGATGAAGCTGATGGTGTTTTTCTCCCTCGGGATCGCCGCCTTCCTCCCCTGGGGGATTGCGGGGAGTGGCGAACCGCTGTCGCTCCTCCTGCGGGGACTTTACTTCGTGGCAAAACTGGCGGTTGGCGGAGTCGTCATGGTGCTGATCGAAACGGGCCTCGCCAAAATGCGCATCTTCCGGCTCCCCGAATACCTGGGGAGCGCCTTCCTGCTGGCGACCCTGGGGATGATCGCCTTTTTCATCCTGGAGTGACATATGTCCACTGAACTGGTTATTCAACTCAACACCCTGCTGGCCGCCATGATTCTGCTCACCTCGTTTGCCCTGCTGGTGCAGCGGCGCATGTTCGCCATCCTCCATATCTTTGCCTGGCAGGGGTTCTTCCTGGGGCTGAGCACTGCAGTCATCGGCTTTGCCACCGGCGAGCATCACCTGTACATCTCGTCGCTGCTTACCCTGGTCATGAAGGTGATACTGCTCCCCTACATCCTTTACACCCTGATCCACAAGCTGAAGATTCACCGCGAAATAGAGTCGGTCATGAATACCCCGGCAACCATGCTGGCGGGAATCGGTCTGGTGATCTTCTCCTACCATCTGACCGCGCCGGTCCGCCAGCTCTCTACCCTCATGACTCGCTCTACCCTGGCGGTGGCTCTGGCAACGGTTATGCTGGGGCTCCTGATGATGGTTACCCGGCGCCACGCCGTCAGCCAGATCATTGGCTTCCTGGCCATGGAAAACGGCCTGTTCTTCGCCGCCACCAGCGCCACCTACGGCATGCCGATGGTGGTGGAACTGGGGGTGGCGCTGGACCTGCTCATCGCGGCCTTTATCTTCGGCATTTTCTTTTTTCACATCAACACCACCTTTGACAGCCTGGACGTGGATCAGATGGCCAAGCTCAAGGAAACGGACTAGGAACCTCATGGCACTGGTGACGCTGCTCTGGATATCGGTTTTGGTCGCCCTGGTTCTGGCCTTCGTGGGTGACTGGCGTTTTGCGCCCGAAATCAATATTGCCGGATCCGCTCTCACCTTTGTCGCATCCCTGGTTCTTGCCCTGGAGGTCTACCAGCGGGGCGCCTTCACCGCCGGCGGCAATTTCTTCTTCGTTGACGCCTTCAACGTCTATCTGGTGGTGCTGACCACCTTCGTTTCCACCACCACGGCGGTCTTCAGCCGCCGCTACATGCGGGTGGAGAGGGATCACGGCAAAGTCGGGCACTGGCGGATGCGCTTTTATCATGCCATGTTCCAGCTCTTCATCTTTGCCATGCTGATTGCGCTCCTGACCAACAATTTCGGCGTTCTCTGGATCTCCATGGAGCTGGCAACTCTCGCCACGGTGCTTCTGGTCTCCCTCTACCGCACCCCGACCGCCATCGAGGCGGCCTGGAAATACTTCATCCTCTGCGGAGTCGGGATCGCCCAGGCACTGTTCGGGACCGTTCTCCTCTACTTCGCGGCCGAACGGGTGCTGGGGGTGGGGGGCAACGCCCTGCTCTGGACAAACCTGAGCCAGGTAAGCTCCCAGCTGGAGCCGACGGTGCTCCGGCTGGCCTTTGTCTTTCTCATGGTCGGTTACGGAACCAAGGCGGGTCTGGTGCCGGTACACAACTGGCTGCCCGATGCCCACAGTGAAGGGCCGACGCCGATCTCTGCCGTCCTTTCCGGTCTTCTGCTCAATGTCGCGCTCTATGCCCTGGTGCGCTGCAAGTCGCTGGTGGACATCTCCACCGGGACACGCTTTGCCGGCAACATGATGATCGGTTTCGGCCTCCTCTCCCTGCTGGTCGCCGCCTTTTCCCTTCTGCGTCAGAAGGATATAAAACGGCTCTTCGCCTATTCATCCATCGAACATATGGGCATTGCCACCTTTGCATTCGGCCTGGGCGGCTCGATTGCCACTTTCGGCGGGATGCTCCACATGCTGGTGCACAGCCTGACCAAATCCTCCGTTTTCTTCAGCGTCGGTCACGCTTCCCAGATGCATGGCACCCAGGAGATGGCCCGCATCCGGGGGCTTCTGCGGGGCAATCCTTCAGTCGGCTGGGGGCTGATGCTGGGGGTCATGTCACTGTCGGGGATGCCTCCCTTCGGCCTCTTTGCAAGCGAGTTTCTGATCCTCACCGCCACCATCAATCAGATGCCGCTCATGGCTATCCCCCTGCTGATCGGCCTTGCCGTTGCCTTTGCCGCGCTGTTCCGCCGGGTGCAGCCCATGGTGGCCGGTGCCACCCCCCCCTGGCAGACGCCGCTCAAGGCAGCCAACATCCCGGTTTTTCTCCACCTGGCTCTGGCGGTACTGTTCGGCCTCTACCTTCCCCCCTTTCTGTCCCGCTGGTTCGAGATGGCGGTGGAGTTGTTGCGATGAACAACCTGAGTGAGCAGATAGCAGCACGTTTTGGTGCGGATGCCATTCGCGGGACCGGCCATTTCCCCGCTACCGTTCCGCTGCTTTCCATCCCCCGTGACGGTTTCGAGGATGCCGCCATTCTTATGAAGAAGGTCGGCGCACGGCTTGCGGCGCAGTGGGCGGTTGATGAAACAACCATGGGGCGGGCTTTTGCCGTCATTGCCTGCTACGCACTGGAGAGCGACTACCTCCTGGTGCGCTGCGAGATACCCCGTGACGATCCCACCTTTCCCAGCCTGACGAAGAAGTACATCCCCGCCTTCCGTTTCGAGCGACAGATTGAAAGCCTGATGGGGCTGGTTCCCGTCGGCCATGTCCATTCCGACCACCGTCCCTGGATCAAGTTTGAGGATTGGCCTGCCGATGCCTGGCCCTTGCGGAAATCATTCGATCCCGCCCAAAAGATGCCGCGCGTGCCGGGTGAATACCGCTGGGCCAGGGCGCGGGGCGAGGGGGTCTATGAGATCCCGGTGGGGCCGGTGCATGCCGGGATCATCGAGCCGGGACATTTCCGCTTTCAGGCCATGGGAGAGGATATCCTCAACCTCGAAGAGCGGCTCGGCTACACCCATAAAGGGATTGAGAAGCGGTTCGAGGCCCTTTCCTGGAAGGATGGGGTGCGCCTGGCCGGCCGGGTGTCCGGTGACTCGACCGTTGCCCATGCACTCTGTTACTGCCGCTCGCTGGAGGCCCTTTGCGGGATCGAACCGCCCCCCCGGGCACTCTGGCTGCGCGCCATTCTGCTGGAGCGGGAGCGGATCGCCAACCATCTCGGGGATATAGGCGCCGTTGCCAATGATGCGGCTTTTGCGTTTCTCCTCTACCAGTTCAGCCGCCTGAAAGAGACGCTTCTGCGGCTCAACCGCCGTCTCTTCGGTCACCGCTATCTGATGGACCGGGTTGTGCCGGGGGGAGTGGCGGTTGACCTGACGCCGGAAGGGACGGAGGCGATCCTCGCCGAGCTTGACTGGCTGACCGATGAGTTCGAGCGGCTCATCACCATCTACGATCTGAATCCTTCCCTGGAGGACCGGGTGCGTACCACCGGCATTCTCTCTGCCGATCTGGCAAGAGATCTGGGAACGGTCGGTTTTGTGGCGCGGGCAAGCGGCCAGCCCCTTGACTGCCGGGTGCAGACGCCGTTTCCCCCCTACGACCGGTTTCCTCCATCCATGACGGTCCTCAACTCGTGCGACGTTCATGCCCGCGTCTGGGTGCGGGTGTGCGAGGTACGGGACTCCGTCCGGCTGATCCGCGAGTTTCTGGCGACCCTTCCCCATGGGGAGATTTTGGCGAAGTCCATTCCGCCGACCCCCCATGCAAGCGGTTTTGCCGTGGTGGAGGGATGGCGTGGCGAGATTGTCTACTGGCTGCAGGCAGGGGGAGAGGGGGTAATAAACCGCTGCATGATCCGTGATCCCTCCAGCGTCAACTGGCTGGGGCTCGAACAGGCGGTACTGGGGAACATCGTCCCCGATTTCCCTCTCTGTAACAAGAGCTTCAACCAGTCCTATTCGGGACATGACCTGTAGCAGGTTGTTGAAAAGCAGCCATCTCGCTGCTGTCCTCGAAAGCCTCCTTGTGCGGCGTAGCGCGGCTAAGCCTCCGCGGGACTCTCTGTGGGTGCAACGATCTGACTGTTTTTGAACAACCTGAGTTTTTCAACAACCTGTCAGGGGGCAAGGAAGAACAATGCTGAGAATACTGCACCAGATATTCAGGACCGGCGTGGTCACGGAGCCCCTCCCTGCCGAGGTTGAGGCCGAGGTGGTCATGGTGGGGAAGAGGCTGGAGGAGGCGGTCCGGGAGCGTTTCAGCCGGAGTCTTGTCATCCGCGAGGTGGATGCGGGTTCCTGCAACGGCTGCGAGCTGGAGATCATTGCCATGAACAACCCGATCTACAACTGCGAGCGCTTCGGCATCAGCTTTACCGCCTCCCCCCGCTTCGCCGACATGCTGCTGGTCACCGGGCCGGTCTCCCACAACATGGAGATCGCTCTCAAACGGACCTATGACGCCACCCCCGATCCCAAACTGGTGGTGGCGGTGGGTGATTGCGGCATAAACGGGGGGATTTTCGGCGAAAGCTACGCTTCGCTGGGGGGGGTGGAGTCGGTTATCCCGGTCGATGCCGTTATCCCCGGCTGTCCGCCGACCCCAACGGATCTGCTCGCCGGAATCCTGGCGGTAATCACAGCCGGGAAGGAGCAGGACTTTGTTTAACACGTCCGTTTAACCGTGAAACTCACGAAACAACCAAAGGAGGATAGTGCCATGGGTTGTAAAGCGACATGCAATTGTGAAGAGAAACATCAGGGACATCTCTGCGTACTCCGCAGCAAGGAGCTCACTGACGAGATAGCGCAACTGACGGATAATCCGAAAGTCGCCTGTTTCACCTGTGGAGCGGAGGCCAATTCACCTGATAACGTGTGCGCTCCCGTCACCATTAATTGACCCTGAAACCGGTATAACCGCAAATGAGGCATCCAATGGACCTTTTCGGGTAGCATTGTTTCGCGTCATCTTTGCGATATTGTATAATATCTAGCAATTACAGCAGGATATGGTTTTGAAATATATTGGCATCATCCATGCTGTAACTATAAACAAACCAACCCCTTTAGGAGGAAGTAAAAATGAAAAAAGTTCTGTCCACCATCGTTGCTGCTCTTGTTGCTGTTTCTTTCGCTGGCATTGTGTGCGCTGCTGAGCCGGCTGCTCCTGCTGCTGCCCCGGCTGTAGAAAAAGCTGCTCCTGCCGAAAAAGCACCTGTGAAAAAAGCAAAGAAAAAAGCCAAAAAAGCAAAGAAAGCCAAAAAAGCCGTGAAAAAAGAAGAAGCACCTGCTGCAGCTCCGGAAGCTCCGGCTGCCAAGTAATTCTTTGCCACAGGCAACAAAAAAAGCCATCCGGAAACGGGTGGCTTTTTTTGTATGTTAACTGATGGACATCGGCAACGTTCTCATATTCTCTTTTTCGCGCACATCATTTCTTCCCATCCAGGATGCTGTCATCCTCGAACATTCCGCTCCCCGTGATATTCTCAGCGACCATCCTGAAGTGAAATCCGTAAACCGCATAGGTTATGGCCAGGGGGAAAAGCCGTGGCCGCCTCGCGAGAGACCAGAAGAAAAGCTTCCAGAAGTACAGCCTCTCCCGTCCGAGCACCCCCAAAAACAGGATAGATTTGCAGAGGGCGCCGATGTACCCCGGCTGCAGGTGAAACTTCTTCAGATGCAGTGGCCGGTACTCCCTGAGGAGTCTGATCACACGCTGGTAGTAGTTCCTGGGCGAGTAGATGGTATCGAGTATCTTTCGATAACCGCCGATGAGTGCCCCGGTGTCCATCCGGGGGATGAAGTTGAGGGCGATGTCCGTATTGTTGCCGGAGGCGTCTCCCAACAAACGATCCTCCCGATCCAGGCGCTGGTAAAGCCTGGTGCCCCGCAGTGCGGTCAGCATCCCGACCATGGCGGTGACGATGCCGCTCTCCTGAATAAAGCGGATCTGCCGGTCAAAGATCGAGGGAGGGTCGGTGTCGAAACCGACAATAAAACCGCCGTGGACCTGCAGTCCTGCCTGCTGGATATGCTTTACCGACGCGAGCAGATCGCGGTTCCTGTTCTGCCGCTTGCCGATCTCGGCAAGGCCTTCATCGTTGGGTGTCTCGATGCCGATGAAAACTTCCTCGAACCCGGCTCTGACCATCAGTGACATGAGCGGGTCGTCGTCGGCCAGGTCTATGGATGCCTCGGTGTAAAAGTAGAATGGATACCCGTTGTTCTCCATCCAGCCAATCAGGGCGGGGAGGACATCCTGTGTCAGCTTTCTCCGATCGCCGATGAAGTTGTCATCGACGAAGAAAATCGCCCCGCGCCAACCCCGGGCATGGAGACTGTCCAGCTCGGCGATGAGCTGCGCAAGCCCCTTGGTACGTGGTTTATGCCCCAATAGGGCAGTGATGTCGCAGAACTCGCAGTCGAAGGGACATCCCCGCGAGTACTGGATGTTCATGGCTGCATAGTTCCCCACGTCTATCAGGTCCCAGAGCGGCATGGGCGTAGTCCTCAGGTCCGCCCGCTCCTCGTCGGCGTAGAGATGCCGTGGCTCGTCCCTCTGCAGGTCCGCCAGGAACGGGGGGAGCGTGAGCTCCGCCTCGCCCAGCACCAGGTGGTCAACTGCGGGGAAATCCTCATGACAGGTGGTGAAAAGGGGCCCGCCTGCGACGGTTTTCACCCCCAGTCGCCGACAGCGGGCGATCACCTCCTGTGCCGATTCCCGCTGGACGGTCATGGCGCTGATGAAAACGTAATCCGCCCATTCAATCTCTTTGTCGGACAGAGGGCGGACATTCATGTCGACAAGCTTTTTGTCCCATGCGGCCGGGAGCATGGCTGCCACGGTAAGAAGCCCCAATGGGGGAAAGCTTGCCTTCCTGCCGATGAATTTCATGGCGTGCCGAAAGCTCCAGAAGGTGTTCGGATAGTGGGGATATACAAGAAGAATTTTCATAAGGTGTTCCTCCATTGGCATTTGTGCGGAAAAATGCCGAATTCAAGTGTATACTTATTCTTTGCAGATATGTCTCAAACAGTGTAAAAATTACGTAAAAGGTGAACGTCCTGGGCGTGGATCGGTAGTGACGCCTTGCAACACATGCTCTGACGAATCATCTGTCTAACGAAAGGGAGGTAACTATGCGGAAACTACGCTATGGACTCATTGTGATGGGGATGGTGTTATGTCTGGCGACTTCTGCCACAGCCGACGTGAGCATCGGGATCGGGTTGCCCAACGTGAGCATCGGGATCAACCTGCCGTTGTTCCCGGACCTCGTCCGGGTGCCGGGCTATCCGGTCTACTACGCTCCGCGGGTGGATGCCAACTACTTCTTCTACGATGGGATGTACTGGGTTTTCATGGACGATTACTGGTACGCGAGTAACTGGTACAACGGTCCCTGGTCGCGGGTGGATCCTTATTATGTGCCGGCGTACATCCTGCGTATCCCTGTGCGCTACTACCGGCAGCCTCCTGTGTACTTCAGGGGATGGCGGGCTAATGCGCCTCCCCGTTGGGGGCAGCACTGGGGTCGTGAATGGGAGCAGCGTCGGGGCGGATGGGACAAGTGGAGACGCGGCTCTGCTCCGGCTCCGGCTCCGCTGCCTGTCTACCAGCGGCAATACACGGGTGACCGCTATCCCCGCCAGGTAGAGCAGCAGCAGAGACTCCGCAGCGAGCATTACCGTTATCAGCCGCGTGATAGGGCAGTCCGCCAGCACTTTCAGCAGCAGAAAGAGCAAAGAGCGACTACGCCTGCTCAACGGGGGAGGCAGGAAGAGCCCCGGATGAGAAGCCAAGGGCCGCAGGGTTACCAACGTCCGGAACCGGTTCAGCAGGGCGCTCCGGGCGGGCAGCGGATGCAGGCTCCGCGCCAGGGTGGCGAGCAGATGCAGAGGCCCCCTCAAGGCCGGCCTCAGCCGCAGCAGCGAGGTCCGGCAATCAATGAGCAGCGGGGTCCGGGAAATCAGCCGCAGCGGCAGCAGCCGGGAGCTGGACAGCGCGAACAGATTGCCCCAAGGCAGCAAGGCCCTGAACGGGGAATGCAGGAGAGAGGTCCCTCACAGGAACCGAGGCAGGGACGGGGGGAAGACCGCGGGCGGTAGCGCAATAACCGACCCGCCTGTACGGGTTGATCAAGGGCTGAAGATCCTTTTACCCGGAAGTTGAGCACAATACAAAGGGGCGTACCGAGGTGCGCCCCTTTTCCCGTATCTGCTTGAAAAAACCGCACCTGTCAGCTGCGGGTGGCGATCCAGATTGTGTGACGATTCCCCCCGGCGGTGCCTCGCGCCCGCACAGCGACCTCTTCCACGTTAAAACCAACCCTGCACAAACGTTTGGTGAAGGCCATGTCAGGACCTGCCGACCATACGGCCAACACGCCTGAGGGGTGCAATGCCGCAAAGGCTGCCTTGACCCCGCCTTCGGTGTAGAGCCAGTCGTTGCCTTTTCGGGTTAAACCTTCAGGTCCGTTATCCACATCGAGCAGAATGGCGTCGTAGGCCTGACGTTCTGTTCGCAGGATGAGGGCGACGTCGGTCTCCCGGACGGTGACGCGGGAATCCCGAAGAGGATGGCCGGTCAGTTCCCCGAGGAATTTTCGGTTCCAATCCACTACCGCCGGCACCAGTTCGGCGACGACCACCCTGCTTTGGGTGTCGAGCCGTGCCAGAGCTGCTGCGGTGGTAAACCCCATGCCCAATCCTCCGATCAGAATGCAGGGCGATGGCCTGTTAACGATGCGTGCACATGCGTACTCGGCCAAAGCATCTTCCGAGCCATGAACGCGACTGTTCATGAGTTCAGAGCCGTTTACCCGGATCGAAAACTCGCCGCCCCGGGCATAGAGGCTGAGTTCGGCGCTGCTGCCGGGTACCCTGGTGCTGTCCAGGAACTTCCAAGGAATCATGACTGTCTCCCGTGAGGGCTCAAAGAATTGTCTGCCGGTACGTCCTGGGCGGAGAATTGCCCGTTCCATGATGCGCTTTACCTTGAATTTTGAGCATCGTAGCCATGACACAGCCATTTGTCAAAGTCATTTGTCAGGTCGGCACCGAAGTTCAGTGGCTGATTACAAATTGCAAATACGTGCTTTGTTGAGTAATGTATGGTGCGGGGGTGTTGGTGCCCAGGCAGCGATGCTCAGTTGCGTAACCGTTAAGAATCTAAAATCAAAACCAGCCACAGAGGTCAAAGAGAGAGGCAACATACCGCGAACCGTCGGGTTGCCAGCGATTTTCTCGTGGTCTCTCCGTTCTTGTGACAAAAGGAGCTTTTCAGAACCGGGCAGGGGCCGGTGACGTCAGGTGCGACGGGAGCGACCATACCGGGCGTATGGACTAACATGGCCTTGCGTTCCATTCCATGGCTCATCGCGGTAGCGAGGTAACCCATGATCATCTCTGCCAGCAGACGCACCGACATCCCGGCATTCTACAGCGAATGGTTCATGGGGCGCATCCGCGCAGGGTTTTTCCACCGGGTAAACCCCTTCAACAGCAAACAGGTCTCCGGCTTCAGCCTGAAACCTGAAGATGTGGATGCCATCTGCTTCTGGACCAAGAATCCGCGCCCCCTGATGGAGCACCTGGACGAGCTCGACAGGCGGGGACTCGACTACTACTTCCAGTTTACCCTCAACCCCTACGGTTTGGTATTCGAGCCGAAGGTTCCCCCTCTCGATGAGCGCATCGCCACCTTTCGGGAGCTGGCGGGCCGCATCGGCCCGGATCGGGTGATCTGGCGCTACGACCCGGTCATCCTGACCAGCGTCACTCCCGTTTCCTGGCATCTGGAACAGGTCGAGCGTATGGCCGGGAAGCTCAAGAAGGCAACCCGCCGCCTGCTCTTCAGCTTCTGCGATTTCTACGGAAAGGGGCAGGGCCGGCTGCACGCCGCGCTCAAAGGGACCGGTATCGCCCTGGAGGAGATCACCGCCCCGGAGAACCTTGGGGAACTTCTGAAACTGGTCCGCGGCTTCAAGGAAGTGGCCGACCTCAACGGCCTGCGCATCCTTTCCTGCTGCGAAGCAATCGATCTGTCGGACGACGGTATCGGCCATGGCGCCTGCATTGACGGCACTCTGGTACGGGAGCTGTTCGGCAGGAGCGCCTCGGAACGGAAGGACAAAAACCAGCGCGCCGCCTGCGGCTGCGTGGAATCGGTGGATATGGGGATGTACAACACCTGCCGTTTCCGGTGCAGCTACTGCTATGCCAACTTCAACGAGGGGATGATCGAGGGGAACTGCCGGAAGCATCACCGGGACAGCCCGTCTCTCCTGGGTCGCTTCGATGGGAACAGAGAGATTCAAAGGTCGCTGGAAAGAGAGAGGAAATGCACCAACCGTCAGCAGTCGTTATTCGATGCGGAGGTTTGAGCTGTAAGGCGTTCCCTGTGTACCACGTTTGACTGCATTTTTTAGATGAATCGCCAAGGGACATAAAGGACGTATATTCTGGTCAGGCACGTGCAAGATTTCTTGCAGGTGCCTTTCTCGTTTTGCCGTCAATGGTTTTAAAAATACGGCGTTGACATTTTATACCCTGTGGGGGTATGTTGAATGCTAGGATATACCCATAGGGGGTATTGAAGTGATTCGGGAGGAGAGCTATGAATGGGTCATCTCAGAAAAAACTGACGACACGGGTCAAGCGTATTGCCGGACAGGTGGCGGGGATAGAGCGGATGCTCGGCGACAGGCGGTATTGCGTGGATATCCTGAACCAGATAGCAGCGGTACGTTCGGCCCTGGATGCCCTGGGGGTCGAATTGCTCACGAGGCACCTGGAGACCTGTGTGCTGGGGCATGGGAGTGATTCATCCCATGAAAATGCCCGGCCGATGAGCCAGGAACAGCTTCTGGCAGAAGTCAAGATGGCTCTGTCGAGGTTTTTGAAGTGAGGGGGGAGGAGAATGCCATGTCAGCTGCAACAATGACGAAGGACCCGGTATGCGGTATGGACGTGACCCAGTCAACCGCAGCTGCAACGAGCAGATATGGCGGGAATGCCTATTATTTCTGTTCCATCGGCTGCAAGCAGAAGTTCGCTGTCGATCCTGGCCGTTACCTGCATGGGGAGTCACCAGCTGCGCCATCGGCTGCGGCCTCACAATCTGCAGAGCGCTGCGAGCTACCGCTCGTGGGAATGCATTGCGCTTCGTGTGCCGGCCGCATCGAGAAGGCGCTCGGGAGCGCCCCGGGGGTCGTCACAGCCAACGTCAATTTCGCCACGTCACGCGCCACCGTCAGCTTTGATCCGGAGGCGACGGATGTGGGGGCACTCAGTCAGGTGGTGCGTGATCTGGGGTATGACGTGATCGAGCCTTCATCGGTGCCGGGGGAGGCGGGTGACGAAGGTATACATGCTGCCGAGGAGCAGCTCCGCGAAGACGAGTACCGGCATCAGAAAGTGCGGTTCGTCGTGGCTCTGGTCCTGACGGTGCCGGTTGCCCTGCTCGCCATGGCGGGCCACCTGGTGCCTGCCCTTGATCCTATTCTGAATTTCCCCGGCCGTCCGTGGCTGGAACTGGCTCTGACGACACCCGTACTGTTCTGGTCGGGGCGCGGGTTTTTCACCGGGGCATGGGCCGCAGCCCGGCACCGCGTGGCGGACATGAACACCCTTGTCTCCCTGGGGACTCTGTCTGCCTACCTGTACAGCGTCGTTGCCACGGTTGCGCCGTGGCTGCTTGCTGGAAAAAACGGCATACACCAGGAGCACGGCATGGCATCGCCGGTGGGGGTCTATTACGAGGTGGCGGCGATCATCGTCACGCTGATCCTGATGGGGCGGCTCCTGGAAGCACGTGCCCGCAGCAAGACCAGCGGTGCCATCCGTGCCCTCATCGGCCTGCAGCCGAAAACGGCCCGTGTGGAGCGCGACGGCAGGGAACAGGATATTCCCGTGGCCGAGGTGCAGGTGGGAGATCTGATCCTGGTGCGCCCCGGTGAAAAGGTTCCGGTGGATGGCGAAGTCGTCGAAGGCGGATCGTCGGTGGATGAAAGCATGCTGACCGGCGAGCCGATGCCGGTGCAGAAAAAGGGAGGGGATACCGTCATCGGTGCCACCCTCAACAGGACCGGCTCCTTCCGCATGCGCGCAACCAGGATCGGCAAGGACACGGTACTGCAGCAGATCGTGCGGATGGTGCAGGAGGCCCAGGGGAGCAAGGCCCCCATCCAGAAACTGGCGGACATCATTGCAGGCTACTTCGTGCCGATCGTCATCTGTATCGCGATCGCGACCTTTGTGCTCTGGTTCGACCTGGCACCACCTGAAACACGGCTTACCATGGCCCTCCTCACCTTCGTCTCGGTGCTGATCATCGCCTGCCCATGCGCCCTGGGGCTTGCGACGCCGACAGCCATCATGGTCGGCACCGGCCGCGGCGCCCAGAGCGGCATCCTCATCAAGGGGGGGGAGGCGTTGGAAACCGCCCACAAGGTGACTACCATTGTCCTCGACAAGACCGGCACCATCACCCGCGGCGTGCCGACGGTTACGGATATTGTGGCCCCTGGCGTGGACGAAACCACCCTGCTCCGGCTGGCGGCATCGGCGGAATCGGGAAGCGAGCATCCCCTTGGCGAGGCGATCGTCCGCTCGGCTGACGAGAGGGGATTGTCCCGCTCTCCGGCTCGCGAATTTGATGCGATCCCCGGCTACGGTATCGAAGCGGAGGTGGAGGAACGGAAGGTACTTATCGGCACTTCCCTGCTGTTGCGCAATCGAGGCATCGATCCGGATGAGGCGGCGGCCCATCTGTTGGCCGACGAAGGGAAAACGCCGATCTTCGTCGCACTGGATGGCGTCTTTGCCGGCATCATCGCCATTGCCGACCCGGTCAAGGAGGGGTCGTCAAGCGCCATTCAGCGGTTCCATGCCCTGGGGCTGGAGGTGATCATGCTCACCGGCGACAACAGCCGCACGGCCGGTGCAATTGCCCGTCAGGTCGGAGTCGATAAGGTCCTGGCAGAAGTGCTGCCCCACGGAAAGAGTGAAGAGATAAAGAAACTCCAGTCCCAGGGGAAGGTGGTGGCCATGGTCGGCGACGGTATCAACGATGCTCCTGCCCTGGCCCAGGCCGATGTGGGGATTGCCATGGGAAGCGGCACCGACGTGGCCATGGAGACCGCCGACATTACGCTGGTACGTGGCGATCTGAACGGGGTTGTTTCAAGCATTGCCCTCTCCCGGGCAACCATCGCCAACATCAAACAGAACCTGTTCTTTGCCTTCATCTACAATATCCTCGGGATTCCTCTGGCGGCGGGGGTGCTCTACCCTCTCACCGGCTGGTTGCTCAGTCCCATCATCGCATCCCTTGCCATGGCGCTCTCCTCGGTCAGCGTCGTAACTAACGCCCTGCGGCTCCGCGGTTTCCGCGTAGAGAGGAGTTGAGTAGATGGATATCACGGCATTAGGCGTAACTGTCGGCGGTGTGGTGTTGATGGGGCTGACACTCTGGTTTTTCTTCGGAAAACAGGGCGGAAGCCGACCTGCACGGGATGGAGGGCTCTATTCCTGCCCGATGCACCCGTGGATTACCAGCAACGACCCGACGGCAGAGTGCTCGATCTGCGGCATGAAACTGGTGCGGGGTACCCAGAAGTGACGGAACCTGTGCCGGCAGGTTCAATATTGACAGAACTACCCGAACCGGCTATTGTATATAGATATTTGAATATTAAGGGGGAGGTGACGTATGCCACTCATCGAATATACCTGTCTTGATTGCGGAAACCGCTTCGAGAAATTGCAGAAGGCTGACGCCGCCGGTCAGGCAGAATGCTCCACGTGCGGTTCTGTTAACGTGAAGAGGGAATTGTCGACCTTTTCGTCGGCGGGGAGTTCGTCGTCGGCAGCCGGATGTTTCAGCGGCGGCTGAGGGGTCTGATAACGCCGGTCTGGCGTTATATGAGAATCTGCCGCGTCTGTTATCAACGCAGTTGAAAGGAAGGGCATGGCTATGCTAAGGGCAATCCTTGTTGGGAGCATTATAGCCGGAGCCGCGATCAGCGTCGAAGCTTCTGACAGCTGTAACGACTGCCACGGCAATCGTCAACGGATGGAATCCCTCGGTTACGGCCCTTTTACCGTTACCCGCCAGGAAACCGAAGCCCAGACACGCATGCCGGCCATCTGCAGCGAGTGCCACCTGGGGAACCCGGGGGCAAAGGAGAAGGAGGGTGCCCATAAGGGGCTGGCCCGCCTCCTCGTCGTGGGGAAGAGAGGGTTCGGGGTCATCACCTCGGCCCGGCAGTACCCGCTCGTCTACGGCACGAATCCCATGAACCGCCTCTATACCGTTGTCGAGAAGAATGGCAAGCCGGTAAAGGATACAGCGGTTGTCGCCCTCTCTTGGCACGACAAGAAGACCGATACCCTGAGCCAGGACTTCGACGTCATGAAGAAAACCTGCGGGGCATGCCACCGGAAGGAGTTCGACGAGTTCTCCCGCAGCACCATGGGGACCAACGGCAAGCAGAGCCAGTACAAGGGTTGGATTACGCCGGAGCGTGGCCCCCACAACTGCGGCCCCTGGTTTGACGGCAACTTCGGGGCGATGCAGGCGAACACCCTCGTTCCCCTGTCGCCGGAGAGCAACCGCATCAACCAGAAGGCGTGCAATACCTGCCATGTGGGATGCCTGGACTGCCATTTCAATCCCCAGGAGAAACGTGCTGCCGATCCTTCCCGCGGACCCCATACCTTCGTGAAAACTCCGCCGTCCGAGAGCTGCTATGGCAACGGCCGGGCTTCCATTTGCCATGCGGGGCCCGAAGACCGGCGCCGGGGAGCGGGATATTTTGGCGGTTCATTTTCGTTTCCCGAAGGAAATGAGCCCGACGTCCACCTGAAAGCCAAGGTAGGCTGCCTCGACTGCCATGAGAGCACGAGAAGCAACCCCGCCATCGGCCATGGCATGGTCAAACGACAGGCCCAAGGCTCGTGCGAACGGTGCCATCCCGAAGCGGTGAAAAGCCACGCGACGTCCCGGCACCGGAATCTCTCCTGTGAAGCGTGCCACATTCAAAAGGTGGCCGGCTACCAGGGGACCTACTGGGGACCGGGGAAGATTGCGGGAGCGTCTACCCCCTATTTCAAGTACAAGGCCTATTACGGCTACATGCCGGAACCGATCCTGATCAAAGACCAGAAAGGGCGCTGGATACCGGTCAAGCCCTTCCCCATGGCGGTCATGAACCAGAAGGCGTCCCCCTTCAAGCCCGGCCTGCGCTGGCGTTACCCCTCCGACCTCCCGGATCTGAAACGGACTGATGATGCCTGGGGCTATGTGGGACTGTTTGACGGCCTGCCGGAGAACAACAACGCCCTCCTCTGGATCCAGATGGACAAGATGTCCCACAAACTGGGGAAAAGCCGTAACTGCGATTCGTGCCACGCCTCCCCGGACGGCGCCCAGCTGCAGAAAGTCACCTGGGATTACAGCGACCCCGGCTCGCAGATGTTCAGTGGCAGCCACGAAGTGCTCGCCGATCGCAATGGTCTGTTCATCAAGGGGATGCAGTCGGAAAAGATCGAGCTGGAACCGGGGTCTTCTCTCTCTGATTTCGCCCCGTGGGTCTACCTGAAGGACGCGTGGCGGATCAGGGGTGATTTCTCCCTGCCGGTCATAAAAGACAGGAAACAGTACGAGACGCTCAGGGCAAGCTCCGTTGATGCGCGAGAATCCGGCATTGTCCATCGCTGATTTCCTGAACATTCAACAACGGAGTACGAAATGTTCTGCAACAAAATGCTCAGGCTGCAGGAGCTTTACCGAACCGCAGCGCTTCTGGCGCTCATAACCATTTACTACAACATCGCTGAGGGGGTGATCTCGGTCTGGTTCGGCGCTGCCGACGAGACCCTTTCGCTTTTCGGCTTCGGGCTCGATTCCTTCGTGGAGGTGATCTCCGGCATCGGTATCTGGCACATGGTCAGGCGGCTCGGTCATGGGGAGACGGCAGACCGGGACCCCTTTGAGCGGCGGGCACTGCAGATAACGGGGGGATCCTTCTATCTTCTTGCCGTCGGGCTGGTGGCGACGGCCATCATCTCCTTTTTCGAGCACCACCGGCCGGTAACCACCAAGTGGGGCATCGTTGTTTCCCTTATCTCAATCGTTGCCATGCAGGCGCTGATCCACTACAAGGTGAAGGTCGGAACCTCCCTCAACTCCCCTGCCATCCTCGCCGATGCCGCCTGCACACGAACCTGTCTGCACCTCTCGGTGGTTCTGCTTTTGGCCAGCGTCGGGTATACGCTGACCGGTATCGGCTGGCTGGACTCCATCGGCTCAATGGGAATTGCCATCCTCTCCTTCCGCGAAGGGAGGGAGGCGTTCCAGAAGGCCAAGGGACTCGCCTGTTCCTGTTCCTGTTCCGGGGCTTGCGATACTGCCCCGTAACCTGTCACCATTATTGAATCATCACGCTCTGTCGATCGATTTGGGCAGATTGCAGGGAAAGGATTGCAGCATGAACTGGGATGAACGATACAGCGAACCTGGCTTTGCCTACGGCACGGCACCGAATGAGTTTCTCCTGTCCGTGGCGGACCGGATTCCGAAAGGAAAGGTCCTCTCCCTGGCCGAGGGGGAGGGGAGGAATGCCGTCTACCTGGCATCGCTCGGGTATGAGGTGACGGGCGTGGACGGCTCGTCGGTTGGTTTGGGCAAAGCCTTGGAACTCGCAACTCGGCGGGGTGTCACCATCACCACCGTACATGCAGACCTGGCTGCGTTCCCCATTGAGCCCGCATACTGGGACGGTATCATTGCCATATATTGCCACCTGCCGTCGTCGATCCGTATTCCGCTCCACCAGGCGGCCGTCAAGGGGCTGAAGCCGGGGGGCGTCTTCGTGCTGGAGGCGTTCAGCAAGGAGCAACTCGCTTACGGGACCGGGGGTCCCCAATCCCTTGACATGCTCATGTCCCTGGATGAGCTGAAGCAGGAACTTGCCGGACTGGATTTTATCCATGCCGCACAGATGGAACGTGATGTTTTGGAGGGTAACAGGCATACCGGCATGGCGTCGGTCGTGCAGGTGCTTGGAGTCAAGTCGCTCGAAACGTAACGGCGAAGGGCGATGCAGTTATGGAACATAATCTTTAATGTACATGTGAGGTGGGGTGAATGGCCTGTCAACTGTTGGACTGTTGCCAGTTTTTCAAGAGCTTGGAGAATTTTCCCAAAACAGCGGAGTTCATACAACAGACGCTATGTTATGACGACTACGCATCCTGCAGCAGATTCAGGTTCTTCAAGGGGTATACCGGGGAAGATCCCAACGGATGCTTTGATCCCGGCGATGAGGAAGCGGTGAAAAATGCCATACGGTGCATGCAGAAAAAACAGCAGGCCCGAGAGTAACGGCAGCTTGCCGAAGAACAGCTGAAGGTAACGGAAATCCACGTGATTCAGGACCCGACAAATCAGTACATAGCAGCGATTCTGTCGCAGTGTGGCATCAGTGGCAGAGACGTTCTTGAAATAGGATGTGGCAAAGGGCGGATCACTCGTGACCTGGCGAAGCATGCCGGACGGGTGGTGGCCAGCGACCCCGATGCCGGGTCACTCGAAACCGCACGTGCCGCCGTTGCCGCTGATAACGTGCAGTTCGTACATGCGCCGGCCGGGGTGCCCGATATGCCCGCCGGCACTTTCGATCTGGTCATCTACACCCTTTCCCTCCACCATGTCCCTCTGGAAAAAATGTCCGAAAGCCTGAGGAGGGCCGCCCGCCTTCTCCGCAAGGGGGGCGTGATCGTTGTCGTCGAGCCGGCAGAGGGGGGCGCGTTGGCCGAAGCAAAGGAGCGTTTCGGTGCGGGGAGCGGCGACGAGCGCCCTGCGCAGGCTGCCGCAGTGCGAGCCATGCAGGCGCTGGAGGGGTGGAAAGTTGGAGAGACGGTACCGTTCCAAACCCTGTTCAGGTTTTCCGATGACGAGGATTTCTTTGCCAGCATGCTGCCGGGCTACCGGCAGCAGCCGGAATCTTTTCTGCACGAAGTCAGGGCATTTCTCGACCGGCACCGGACCGGCGACGGGATCATCCTTGATGCCAACCGCCGGCTGAACGTGCTGCGGGCATCCGAATCACGGAAACAACCATGAAAGATCTGCTCGACTACAAGTTTCTCATCCCGCTGGTACTCATCCTCGGCTTTGCCCCCTTTTATCCCCAGCCCCATATCGTGGAAAAGCTCAGAATGCTGTCGACGGGCACGCTGAAAAGGCCGATCGACATATTCGATCTTGTCTGGCACGCCTGGCCCTTTGTGCTTTTGTTGTACCGGATTTACCGGGACATGGGACGGCAAACGGGATAGTTTCCCGCTTTTTTTGCAGGCTACAAACATGTTAAGGAGTCCATTCATGAAGATGCACATTGTCGTTATCGGTGCCAATGCCGCAGGGGCGAAGGCCGCTTCCAAGGCAAAGCGGATGAATTCCCATGTGGATGTAACCCTGATCGACCGGGGGAGCTTCATCTCCTACGGGGCGTGCGGCATCCCCTATTACGTGTCCGACACGGTGGCCGACGTGAAGGAGCTGATGACCACGCCAGTCGGTGTTGTGCGTGATGCCGCCTTTTTCAACAAGGTGAAGGGGGTGAAGGTCATCACCGGCACGGAGGCAGTGGCTGTCAACCGGGAGGCCGGGACCGTCGAGCTGCTTGAGGCGGCCACCTCGAAAAGGTACACCCTTGAGTACGACCGGCTGGTGCTTGCGACGGGGAGCACTCCGTTTCTGCCCCAATTCGACAACTGCGAGCTCGAAGGGATCCTGACGGTGAAATCCATCGAGGATGCCGAACTGCTCAAGGCCAGTGCCGTTGCGGGGAAACAGGCGTGCATCGTGGGGGCCGGGCTCATCGGGCTGGAAACCGCCGAAGCACTCAGGCAGCAGGGGCTTGAGGTGACGGTGATGGAGATGCGTGATCAGGTCCTGCCGGGGGTACTGGATGCCGAGATGGCCGCACTGGTGGAAAAACACCTCCGGATGAACGGGGTGCGGGTCATGACCTCATGCAAGGTTACCGGTTTTGCCGGTACAGACCGGGTGCAGGGGGTTATTGCCGACAAGGAGGAGGTAGCCGCCCAGCTCGTCGTGGTTGCGCCCGGCGTGCGGCCGAACACTAAGCTGGCCAAGGAGGCAGGGCTGGAGATTGGTGTCACCGGGGCAATTGCGGTCGATTCCCGCATGCAGACCAGCGATCCCCGGATTTTTGCCTGCGGCGATTGCTGCGAGTCCCTCAATCTTGTCACCGGCGGAAAGGTGTACGCTCCCCTCGGGAGTACGGCAAACAAGCAGGGGAGAGTGGCCGGAATCAATGCGGCAGGTGGGGAGGCCTCCTTCGCGGGGATTCTGGGGACCTCCATCCTCAAGGTTTTTGCCGTCAATGCCGGCAGGACCGGTTTGACCGAGACCGAGGCCAGGGGGTGCGGATATGAGGTGGAGACCGTCCTCTCCCCGGCCCCCGACAAGGCCCACTTCTTTCCCGGGGCCAAACCGATTGCGCTGAAGATTGTTGCGGACCGGAAGACCGGCAGGATTCTCGGCCTCCAGGCGGTCGGCGAGGGGGCAGTGGACAAGCGCCTCGATGCGGCGGCAGCTGCCATAACCTTCAAGGCCACGGCCGACCAGCTCTCCCAACTCGATCTCGCTTATGCCCCCCCCTATTCGGCTGCCATGGACAATCTTCTCGTCGCCGCCGATATCCTCAAGAACAAGCTTGCCGGCCATGCGCGGGGCATCTCTTCCCGTGAGGTAAAGCGGAAACTCGATGAGGGCGACGACTTCATTCTCCTTGATGTCCGTTCTCCCGCCGAACATGCAGAGGTGGGGATCGAGGGAGCGAAACTCATTCCGCTTGGCGCCCTGCGGGAAAAACTGGACTCCCTCCCCAGGGACAAGGAAATTGTTACCTTCTGCAAGATCAGTCTTCGCGGCTATGAAGCACAGAAAATCCTGGATGGGGCAGGCTTCGGCAAGACACGCTTCCTGGATGGCGGCATCATGATGTGGCCCTACGAGCTGAGGCGGGGATAACCATCACTCGATGTGCGGGGGGTGCCGTCGCGGCACCTCCCCATGCGGCGGAACATCAACGCTCAAGAATGCGGAGCAGCTCCGGCAATTTCTCCTCCTCCAGGAGGACAGGTCGCATGGTGGTGCCGGGGCGCACCTTGCGCGGATTCTTAAGCCAGGTTTTCAGCCTCTCTTCAGTCCACGCCCGTTTTCCCTCAAAAGTATGCGGATAGAATTCGGAGAAAATACCCGAAAGATTCGGTCCCGCATCCCCCGTCCCCAATCCGCCGTACTGTTCCGAAAGCAGCCTGTGGCACGGGCCGCAGTTGGCGGTAAAACTATCCTCCCGTTTCTCCCCGCTCTCCACGAAATGCACTACCTGCGGCAGTTCTCTCCGTTCCTCACCGGCAGCCCTCCCCCCGGCCATGATTGCATTGACTAGTGCAATTCCCTGTTGTTCGGTAACATGAAAATCGGGCATGAACACCGCCGGTTTGGTAATTGCCTGCTGTATGGCCTGGGGAGGGGTCGTTGCGTAGAGTCTGTCCAGATTGGAGGCGCGGCGGCTACCTTTGCCTGAAATCCAGTGACATCGCCGGCAGGCGAACCGGTCGATCAACTGCTTCCCCTCCCGCACCTGGGGGGCATCCCCAAGAGTGAAGTGGGCCATACTTCCGGGAATCATGTCCCGATGGGCGATGTTCTTCCGGTCGGAACGGTCGTTCCCCCGATGGCATGACGTGCAGTTGCCCCGGTCGGCATAGTGGACACCATGGCAGGAGATACAGAGGGATGGCCTCTTCCTGGTTCCGGCTTCTGCTCCACCTGCGATGGCCAGGAACAGCATCAGAATGGCGACACGAAGCTCCAATTCTCCCCCCGAAAAAACATGGCGACAATGGTGAGCAGCACAATAATGAAAAAGATGACGAGGGTGAACAAGGAGAGGGGGAGGCGTTCCCGGGCATACCATCGTGCCCGGTCCGGAACGGGAATGAACCTGAACCATGGCAGGAAGAGAAAGATGAAGGCGATGCCGATTACGCCGTAGATGAGAATTTTATCGTAACTCACCAGTTCCTGTATCCAGAGAAGAAACCAGGCCGATTTCACCGGATTGGGGACCTTGCCCAGGGATGCCTGTTCCTGGAGCGGGGCGGGAATGAAGGCAGCCATGGCCATCAGGGCGCAAACGGTCAATGCCAGGGCGATTTTCACCAGCCGGAAAAATGCAGGGGAACTTTTTACATATCCTCTCATAGGTAGGGGAGAACTCCCTTGTTCTTGCGGATATAGTAGAAGTGAAGGAGCGAAAGGAACAGGGTTACCGTCGGAATGACGATGATGTGGAGCGCATAGAAGCGGATGAGCGACAAGGTCTCTCCCACACCGTCAGGCACCAGTACGGCTTTCACCAGATGTCCGAGGGGAGCCGTTTCGAGCAGTTTCATGCCGGTCTGGGTCGCCCAGAGAGCGAGCTGGTCGAGGGGGAGGAGGTAGCCGGTGTAGGCCTCGAATACCGCCAGGCAGAGGAGGGCGAACCCGATGATCCAGTTGCGCTCCCGGGGCTTTGCATAGGCACCGGTGAGGACGACCCGCAAGGTGTGGAAGAAGATGAGCACCAGGAATCCGTGGGAAGCCAACCGGTGGAGGCTCCGCACGTAACGTCCGCCGAAAACGGAGGTTTCGAGGAAAAGGATGGAGTCGAACGCCCCCCGCGGTGATGGACGGTAGTAGAAGAGAAGCAGTACTCCGGTGACGGCAAGCACCATGAAGGAGGTGAAGGCCATCCCGCCGAGACAGAAGGTATAGGTTATCCGAAGGTTCTTTTCAAGAACGACCCGCGGAAAGAGATGTTTGAAAAAATCCTTGAACATGTCAGACGCTCCCTGCCCGGGACCTCCCCGTAACCACCAGATACTCCCCGTCAGATTCAAGAGCCAGTATGGCCAAAGGCTCCGTGGCCGGCCCGCTTAGCAGCTCACCCTTCCGGTTGAACCTGCTGCCGTGGCAGGGGCAGATCATCCCCGTCGGTGTCACCGATACCGTGCATCCGAGGTGGGGGCAGACGAGACTCAGGGCGATGATGTCCCCCCCCTCATGGACGAGGGCAATGCGCGATTCCCGGTAGACGAGGGCGCCGTTGGCGGGCAGCTCGGCTTTCGGCACCCTGAGCAGCGCTTCCCGCCTGGCCTTCCGAGGCACGAGAAATCGCCACATCCCTCCCGCAAGAGCCAGCATTGCTCCTAACGCGACGAGGAACTGTCGACGCGATTGACGAGGCTTTTCCATTTCTCCACATACCCCTTCGTATAGGCCGGCTTGCGTGCCGCCATCTCCTGATATCTGCCCGCATCAAGGAACGAGCCGTTCACCACCCGCTGGCCGGTGCGATCCCAGAAAGAGTCCAGGGACATGCCGTCCTCCCTGAGCCGGTAGATCCGCTCTTCCGGTTTTTCCAGGAGAAAGCGGCGTCGATTGTCGTGGCAACCGTCGCACATGGGTGCCCCCCGCCTGACGGTGTGGGGGAAAAAGGCACGCCATTCCGCAGCCAGGAGCCGGTTCTCGACCCCTTCCGGCCGGTCGTTGCACAGATGGGAATAGTAGGCGATGAACTCCGGCCTGACGGGCGAGACCATCCCCCGGCCATTAACCCCGAGAGGGGGGGCATCCTGCTTCTTCAGGTAGACGCTCTTCACGTACTCACCGTTGTTGTCGCGCAGCCGGTACAGGTTCTGGACCGTGCTGTCGGTGAAGCGGAGGTAGAAGGTCCCGTATTCCTGGGGTGCCCAGGCGGAGTGGCAGGCGTAGCATTCCATTTTGTCGAGATGGGCTGCGATCCGGTGTTCAAGGACCTTCCGGCTTGGTTGATGGCACCCGGTGCACTTTTTGGCGGACTTCCGGCCGGCGAGAAAGCTTGCCATGTCGTGGCAGGCGGCGCAGGTGAGCCCCTTTTCGAAATGGACGTCGGGGAGCATCTTCAGGTACGGCTCACCCTCAATTTCCACACCCCGCTGGTAACGCTCATGTTCCTCCCGTGGGGCCCTGCCTGAATACTCGGCGCCGGTGAAGTATCCCTTGTGGCAGGAGAGGCAGGCATTGAGGTCGGGACGCACGATCCGGTGACCGTCGCTGCCGTGGCAGTCGAGGCAGCTCCTGACGTGACATTCGCCGCAGTTGTTCGTGAAAAACGCCGGGTCATGCCGACCGTAGGTCCGTTGTACGAAGCCCCGTTCCCCACTCAGGGTGGCCATGACGTGACCCGCCATTCCCCCGTATCCCCGGTGGCAGCCGGTACACCCTGCGGCGTTATCGACAAACGATGCGGGGTTCGGGGACGGACGCACCTCTTTTCCATGGCAGGAGAGGCAGGGGAGCTTTCCGTGCTTCCCTGCGAGGGTGACCCGGTGACAGACCGTGCAGTTTTCAGCCCCCCTGGCGTCAGCGGGACCGGCTGCCGTCAAGAAGACGGCGATGAAGAGCATCATCAAGCGCACGGTAATCGATCCTTTTCCGGTAGATGGGGTCCACAGCCTTTTCATGGCAGATCAGGCACTCGTTGAGCGCCAGTGCCCGTTTTACCTCGTTGCCGTTGAGAGGACGGGAGTTTTCACGGGTGATAGCGGAGAAGGCTTTTACCTTTCCTTCCCGCATGGTGAGGAACCCGTCGAGCGGTTTGTCTGCCGATTTTTCGCAGATAAGGGTTCCCCTGATGGTTCCCCCCTCGACCACATGCTGGCCGAAGCCAAGAAACGCCGGGTTGCCGTGGCACTCCGAGCAGTCAACCGCCTTTTTGCCGGTATTATGGGAGTAAAAGGGGGCGAAGCGGAGCTGGGGCTTCCCCTTGTACCGGGCAACGTATTCGTTCCGCGATAAGGTGCCGTCCGGCTCGACGACGGTAACGAAGGTCTGGCAACCCGGCGTGACGGGGGATATTTTGCCGCGCTGGTTCAGTGCGAGGGGGAAGGGGTAGAGCATCCGGTAGTCCTCGGTTTCACTGAAGCGCCCAGGTGTCTCCCTTTTCTTGATGAAATCCATACCGTCCAGAGTCTTGTCGTAGCGGGTATGGCATCCGTAGCACTGGACGACCGTGCGCGAATGGCAGGCATGGCATTCCAGTCGTCTGTGGCCGACAATCGTATGTTCAGGAGTACCGGTGATCACCTTGCTCCGGAATATCCTGCCGCTCTTCTTGCCGAGGAGCAGGACATTGCCGTCGGCGACAAAAACGTTGGAGTAGGGACGCCCCTTGGCGGTCAGGATCATTTGCATTCCCGGCCGCATCTGCATTTTGTACCGTTTCGACTCCCTGACCGGTTCTTCGTTTTCCCTCGTGATGACGGCGTAGCCTGGGGGGGATTTTGCACTGCCGTGGCAGTCCTCGCAGGCGATCTCGGTCTGCAGGTACATGTTTTCGTAAGCGTACCCGTCTCCCATGATATCACGGGACGTGTGGCAATCGATGCACTCCATCCCGGCAACGTGATGGACGTCGGGTGCGATCTGCACCACATTGCGCCCTCCGCTGATCATGACGGGGCCCGGCTTTCCCCCGCTGGTGGGGACGAGGCTGTTGTTGCCGTCGTAAAGCCCCTGGTAGGAGAGGGCAATCCTTCCGCTCCGGTTGTGGCAGCGGAAACAGACGTCATTGCCGGGCAGAGGGGCAAGGGCGTGGCTTGCCGCAGCAGGTCGTTTCCCCCGCATCGTCCGATCGTTCCCTTCGTAAGTCCCCCGGTCATTGTAGGGGAAGTGACAGGCTGCGCAGCCCGCGGCATGGCTCGCGGCGAAAACATCTCCTGTTTCGTTCCCCACATGGCACTGGGAGCAGAACTTGCGGTACAGCTCTCCCGACAGATTGTTCAGTCCCACAACTCCGGCCAGCTGCAAGGGCTCGCCGGCAGCGTCGAACGTTTTGGTCTGCATGGTGGCGAAGAGCCGCGGGTCGTTTCCTTCCCATGTGAGCTGGATATTTTTTATCATCCCCGTATTCGTGTGCATCAGGTTCGACTGCACCCGTTCGAGCTGATAGCGGTGACAGGCTCCGCATGACTTTTCCCACGTTTCGGGAGCCGCGGGGTTCTTCCGGCCGTACATGCCGCGATGGGATGTATCCTTGTCTTTTGTCCGGTCATTACCACCGTGGCAGGATATGCAGGATGCATGGCTTTCTGAGGTCTTTTCGATCCCCCGGTGACACGATTCGCAGGTTGACCTCCCCCGGTCGCATCCGGAGAGGAGGAGAAGAAGTATGAAAAGGCGCACTGCATTGTTGGGTATGATGGTCATGGTTTATCGATAGATGCTTTCCGAAATGGCTTACTATAATTCAACCATGATGAAATATCCAGTTGCTCGCCGTCTGTTTCGAAAAAAAGACCGGCGGTGGTTTCCGCCGGTCATAACAAGAAGGAGTCTTTTGGTTTTCTAAAATGATAGCTATTTGCCGCTCTTGCTGATGCTGACTGTTTTCGTAAACTCGTCCCAGACAAAGGGATCGCTGTTGGGGGTCCCGAACGGCAGGTAGGTGAGTTTGACCTCGATGTCCAGGTCGTATGTCTGCGGTCTGGTAATAGTTTTGCCGTTTTCCTCGACTTCTTCCAGAGGGTAGAAGATGTCGAAGCGCTCATGGACCGTCTTGCCGGGAGGAAGTCCCATGTCTTCTATGATGCCGCTCTTTTCGTAGGGGCCGCGCCCCATCCGGTCGCCACGGGCAAGCTGTTGCGGAACCGGCATGTAAATCTTCTCCTGGTTGAACACTTCTTTGCCATCTTTGGTTTTTGCAATTACCGACAGAACCAGTCGGTTGGGGGTCGGTCAGCCATCGGGTATGGAGTGGCCGGCACGGTTGATCATTTCCACCTTTACTACCGCTTTGGGCTTGATCTGTGCTCCATCACGCCAGTAATAACCAAACGCCTCGGTTTTGAAATCCACTGCTGTCTTGCTCATCGTCGGGTCACGGTAAGACTGGATGTTGTGGCCGAGCTTGCTCTCCTTCATGTGGCAATCCTGGCAGTTCTTCTGGCCAATCTCGGATTTGTAGGACCAGAGATAGCTGCCGTAGGAAGTGCAGCACTGGGTCGGTTCATCCAGTTCCAGGTTCGGTCCCATGCCGTGGCATTGACCGCACTGGATCGCTTCGCCCATGATGGGGCTCGCTGCCATTTTGGGAAACTTGTCCGAAGGATGGTCCCCGTCCTTTGAGCCGTAGACAACCCCCGCCTTCGCATAGCCGTCCTGCCACTTGTGGGTTATGGCATTCCGGTTGTGACAGATAAGGCAGCTGATGTTGACACTCTTGAGTTTTTCCTCCGCCTGCTTTGCTGCGATCTTATCCTTCTTCTTCAGGGCGGCTTTCCAGTCGTAAAGCGTGGTGACAAGCTCCTGTGCCACCGAATCTTCCGCATCGGCAAGCTGGGGCAGGTGACATTTGGCGCACCCCATAAGATGCTCTACCTTGACGTCCTTCGGGCTTTTCACACCGGAATACGGTTCTTCCATGAGACCATTTTCGATGGCGGACATTATGGTCATTGCCGTCCGTCCCGTCCCGTAGACGGAGCGTGAGTGTATGGATTTCTGCGCTTCGTCGTGCTTATCCTGGTGGCATTCGATGCAGGAACTGGAGTCGTACATCTTTGCCAGTTCGGCAAGTGTCTTCGCCTTGCCCGATTTGGCGGCAATGGTTTCCTGCCTGCCTATCCCCACCTTGCCGTCGGCAAAGGCCGTGCCGGCAAACAGGGCAGTGGCTGCAAGAAGGGCCAGTGCGCCGGTAATGCGTTGTTTCATCGTGTTCCTCCCATTCATAAATCAGAAGCAGGGTGCTAAGCCTTTCAGCATCCCTGAAGTTCGTCACCCGCAGCCTCGCTGATGGTAACGGTGCTGTCGGTCTTGATCTTGGCAGCTTTGGCCTTGCCGAATTTCAGCACGACTTCATTACCCTTAACCTCGACTACTGTGGGTGCGCCCCCCAGTGCCTCGACGTTGACGCCCTTTTTGACCCAGGCGGGGAGGTCCCTTTCCGTCGTTACCGTCACTTTTTCACCATCGACAGCGGTCACTTTTCCCTTAACTGCTTCGGCAGCAAAGGCTGCTGTGGCGAAGGCGGCCATGGCGAACAGAACGGCAAGTTTCGTGATTAATCGTTTCATTGCAGATTCTCCTTTTGTTAGTGGTGTTACCATGGTTGAGAAACCCATGGGTTTCTCGGTCATTCTACCGGCGGTGCCCATTCGATGCGGACTTCGGGTTTACCGTTTCCCTTGGATGTGCCGGTTTTTTTCTGAGGTGTCTTTGCTGCTTCACCGTCAGTTCCCGCGGTGCCAGGCTCTGCGGGGTGGGATGGCGATGGCTCGGCTGCCGAAGCATTGTTTTCCTGATAGCTGATGCTGGCAATACTGCTGCTTGGTTCGTCGAGACGGATGGTCTGGACGTTGCCGGAGCGGTATTTTATGGTTATGTTGTCAGCGAAAGCGTTGCCTCCTGACAGGGTAAAGCAGGCAGTCATGAGTAAGAGAGCGCTGCTGGTTTTCATCGGGATCCCTTTCATGCCCTTGTGCAATGCTGCGGCGCGGGGCATGTTGTTGTGCCGGAAACGACGGCCAGGAATGGTTTGACTTCCTGACCGCCGTCTCCGCTTTGATGTATCAGAATATCAGCTGCAACTGGGTGATGAAGGTCGTGAAGTCTTTGCTCTGAAGTCCACCAACGGTTCCCTCGGTATTGAAGTCGGTGCGGGAAAGCTCTGCGGTAAGTTTAAGGTTCTGACCGCGGAAGTAGTAATTGGCGCCGCCGCCGTACCAGTCAACTTTCTGGTCAAAGATGTTATTGAGGCTGGCGAACCGCCACTTCTCGTAACGGCCGAAGAATTGCAGCGGCAGGTTGGGGAGCATGTAGCCTGCCTTGGCATACCAGCCGTTTTTCTGCCCGTTGATGCCGATGGTTCCCGCATCGGGACTGGTGCTTTTGTAGGCATCATCCAGGTCAACATCTTCATAGGCAGCAGAAGCGGTAACGGTACCGATTCCTTCAAGGGGATACTCGAAGAAGCCGTCAACCGTCCAGGCCTGGTAATCCTTCTTGTCGGTTCTGGTTGCTGTATTGCCATAGGCGACTTCCGGCTCGAACTGATAGGCGCCGCCGATAGTCAGGACTTTCTTTTTCCCCAGGTAGGTTCCCTTGTAGCCATAGTCGTTCTCGGGGTCGAGGAGTGTAACGTGGCCGCGGAAGGAGTAGCGGAAATTGGAACTGGGAGCGGTGTCGCCGGAAACGGCCTTGCGCCCTTCCATGGCATCGATGCGGTACTGGAAGATGTCGTTGAACAGATTTCCCCACACCGCTACCCCGGTGTCGCGGGTGCTGGTATAGGCGGTACGAACGAATAGTGACCGGTCGAGGGTCAGGGGCATCTCGCATGCCTCCAGGTTTTCGCGAGAGAGGTTATACTTGAACTTGCCGGCGTTCACGTGGAAACTGTCATGGAGCTTGAAGCGCATGACCGCGTCGAGGAGCTGGAATTCCGTTCCCTGGTTGGTGCTGGCGACGCCGAGGGTGGAGATGTTCTGGTCCTCGGTGAACTCCGTCTGGACATAAAGACTCAGCATCTCACCGTATTTGCCCATGAAGGCAAGCCGGTTGCGGCGGAAGTTGAAATTGGTGGTGGTATCGTCGTTGTTGTCTCCTGATCCGGTGTCCCGGACCGTCATCTGGAACTGTCCCTTGTAGTCGATCTGCAGGGCACCTTCGTCGTTCGGGCCAAAGGTGATCTTCGGCCCGGCGAAGGCTGTGCCGGCAACTAGAAGCAGACTGGCTGCAATTGTTGATATTCTTCCTGCCTTGGTCATCTTTATCATGCATGAACTCCTTTTTGTCGGGTTTACCCCCTGCCAGGGCAGGGGGTGTCAAGCCTTGACGCGATCAGCAGCCACCACCGCCACTAGAGGCCCCGCCGCCAGTCGTACTGCTAACCGCGCTGCGATATGCTTTATCTGCTGTTTCGATCTGGTTCCCTTCGGCGAAACTCGGCTCTACGCCATAAACACGAGCACTATAGTCGACTATTGCCAGACCACGGTCAATGTTCCACGTCAGACTGTCCATCAGTGAGGTGGTATCCCAGACGGATCCGACGTGCAGCTTACCGCCGGCATTGCTGCCGTTGAGGGCGAGGTGGTCGGACGAGGCCATCAGGTTCCACTGGCCTAGCGAGCCGTCGTACCATTTGATATCCACGTTAGAATTGTAATATGCGATACCGTCTAGGACAAAATATGCTTGAGAAGCGTTATTTCCAGCCCGACACATAGTAATGAAGGTTTTTGCTGAATCACGGTTGGCATCGCCAATGGTACTGGTTGAGCTAAAGGCTGCACTGATGGCAGCTTTTATCTCGTCAGCAGTTTTGAATGTTACACCGGTTATGACACTGGAGAGAGGGAAACCGTAAGAGCCTTTAACATAACCATCGAAAGGGGTATACACTTTTGGAGATGCTGGAGCAATAAGGTCCTGTGTTGAAAAAACACCAGGGTTTGCAGGACGAACTGTATCAAGAATATATACGTTATCAACATTGCCGGCCACTATACCTTTGACATATGCAATCATCTCGCTGAGCGATACACGCATGTCAGTATTTATGTTGGTTGTTCCATTCTGGGCAACACCATAGGTTGACTTCTGAATGGTTGGTGCATTGGTTGTCAGAGCGTACCCTGCTGCAGTCCACCCAGCATTGCCACCTTGCAGAACCTTGATGCGGTTTTTGGGGAATCCCCAGTAGCGGAATGTTGCATATGCTCTGGTCATATCGAGGGCAGATGTGCTGTTGGTTGTCAGCACTACTGTCGTGTTTGCGTCAATACCAGCTTTCTGTATCAGGGCATCAATCGTGGCACCGCTACAGACCATCTGGCCCGTGGCAGCCAGTGGCCCTTCGGCACGCGTTTCATAGAAAGTAGCGGGGCCGGCTGAGATCGACTGCGCGCCAGGGATATGACCGACGGTGTCGTAAGCGTTTGAACCGTTAGTTGCATTGGTGGTGGACATATCGAGAATGACTACCCGGTCATACCCTCCCGCTTTGTTCACCAGTCCGGCATCTGCCCACTGTTTCAGATCGGCTGCCTGAATCAGGGCGGTTGCGGTTTTTGTCGTTACGACCTCAGACGAGGGACTGTCGTATCCGTTCGTGCCGCAGCCAGACAGCCCGATGAGCGTGAGCATGGCGACGCCGAACAGGCCCGCCAAAATGATCCGCCCTTTTCTCCACACCTGCTGTGTCATAGTACCTCCTATTGAAGTGAATTCCGGCCGGGGTGTCCCGGGCTCGGGAGACTAACCCTGCATACGCAAGGCCCTGTTTTGTCGCTAATTAAGTAATATTAAGCATAATTTAATTATTGACATTATACGATAGATTTGGTCTAAGTATTAGTGAGTAATACTCATACCCCCCTTGCGTAAACCGCATGTCCGAATCCACAGAGGGTACTCCCATGGACCTTGTACTCTTGAAGACCTTTGTGAAGGTCGCGGCGACCGGCAGTATCACCAAGGCCGCCGTCGTGCTGTTTGTCACCCAGTCGGCGGTGTCTCGGCGAATCAAGCAGTTGGAAGAGTATGTGGGGAGTCCTCTCTTCGAACGCTCCGGTACGGCCCTGAAACCGACAAGTGCAGGCTACATGCTGATCGACAGGGCACACAAGATTCTCGAAATCGAGCGGGACATTTTCGCCAATCTTACTCCTCCCCAGAGCAAGCAAAAGATTTCATGCTGTTGCACTCCATGCCTCGGCATGCACCGCCTTTCCGGATTCCTTAGCTCCTTCGTTACCAGTCATGCAAAAACCATCGATCTCAGCTGTGCCTTCACCATGCCGGAGGAGGCGCTTGCCGGCATCGACAGCGGAAAGTTCGATCTTGCCCTCATCGAGCACTGCGACGAACTTGAGCTGAAAAATTACGTCTGCCGTCATCTTCCTGATGACGAAATGGTCTTTGTCAGCAATCCCTCCCGGGGAATAGACCAGGCCGAAGTGGAGATCGGGCGACTGTTTGAAGAGCGGCTCTATCTGAAAAACCAGACCGGCTGTGCCAAGCGTTTCATCGATAAGAACCTGCTGGCTCTCGGGCGAACCATCAACGACTTTGCCGGCGTTGTCTACTTCGATGATCTTCTGTTTGTCATTGGTGAGGTGAGGGCGGGGAACGGGATCAGTTTCGTATCAAAGGAGTTTGTGCAGAGGGAGTTGCACGCCGGGCAGCTGGTGGCCCACAAGGTTGTGGGGTTTCATCACTTTCGGCCACGCACCATGGTTCTTTCCCGGGAACATCTGTCGCCCCTGGTGGAATCTTTTGTCGATGCGCTCTGTGACGAATTCCATGTCAGCGGTCCAAGCTGCTCCGGTGAATCTGTAGCCACCGGAACCTGAAAATGCCATGCGGCAAATTGTAGCGAATTGAGGTCACTTTCCATAAGGGAAGTGACCTCTTCTCGTTACAGATGAAGTGGCGGTTTTCATGCAATTCACCTATGCAGCCCCCTGGCGACGGCAAGGTTTGACTTGAACCCCAAAGGATTTAGAATTTGTGTGTAGCTGATCCCATGGAGAGAGTTAAGAAAAGGATGCGGAGAATGATCACGAAGGCTCCCGCTCTTATTGTCGTACTTTTTGTTATCGGCATCGTTTCCGGCTGCGCGGGTCTCCTCCCTTCCGGAAAGGAGGAGACCCGTTCCCCCTGGAAGAGTTTCGACGACGCCAAGGCCGCTTACGACCGGGTCGTCCTGAACAGTACCAACGTGGCTCAACTCCGGAACATCGGGTTCAACATCTATTCAACTCCGAATGTGCGCATCCTCAACTACGTTGATATCGCCCAGACCACCCAGACCATCGAGAGGGGAGAGCTGGACGAAGGTTTCCAGAAGTGCCTGAAGGCAAAAAACGGCTGCCGGGGATACGTGCTTGAGCCGAAGGACATCAAGAGCAAGCGATACGGGAATGTTTTTCTCGATATCCTGAATTTCAGAAGAAAGACGAAAGAATCGGGATGGAGATTCAGGGTGCTGTTTGTTGTTGTCGACGACATCGTGGTCGAAAAACTCTGGAGCGGTGAGCCGATGATCGAAGAGGTACGGGATACCAAGAACCCTCTTGGCCCCTTTCAGGATGCCAGTCGCCTCGTGCCGAACTTCTGGTGAGCCAGAAGGACTGACTCGAGACAGGTTGTACGGTACGGGCCCCCTTAAGCTGTTGTCTTGCGCCGCCGTTGTGGTATGATACCTCCACAGATGTTCAATAGAAGTCTTTCTGCATCATTTTCCGCCAAGGAGTACCCGCTATGAAAACTCTTGTTCTCCTTCTTCTCCTCGGGGCCGTTGCCCTCGTTTCAGGCTGTTCCATGTTCACTGCATGGAAAACCATCCCTCCTCCGGGTGGGTGTGACCAGTGTCATACGGTTCCCATCAGCGCCAACTGGAAGGTCGCCTACACGGCACCGATGCTATCGGACGAGAGGGGAGGGGAATATTTTCAGACTGCCCAACATACCTTGCCCCCCTCTCCGCGTCCCGCCTCAGCCCTCGAACTGCGAAAGGTGGAGGAACTGGCCTGCTTTGAATGTCACAAATCCCCCACTCCTGCTCACACGGGTCGGAAGGGGAAGTTCCACCACTGACTCTAGAGCCCAACGTCTTCGCGTAAGATAATTCCACTTCAGGACGGTTGTCATTTAATGCTAAAAAACAGACGCAGAACCAAGATTATTGCGACACTCGGTCCCTCCAGCGCTGCACCCGCCATGATCGAGCAGCTCATCGTGTCGGGCGTTGACGTGTTTCGCCTCAATTTTTCCCACGGTGCCAACAAGGACAAGGCGGAGATCATTGCCACTGTCAGGAGCATTTCCCGGCGGCTCGGCAAGGCGGTGGCGATTCTGGCCGACCTCCAGGGGCCGAAGATCAGGACCGGCCGGATGGAGAATGGGGCCATCCAGCTGATCAAGGGGGATCGCCTCGACATAACCACCGATGAGGTAATGGGGCGCCCCGGACTCATTTCCACCATCTACAAGCCCCTTCCCCACGACGTGAAACCGGGGTCGCGCATTCTCATGGATGACGGGCTCATAGAGCTCAAGGTGCAGTCGGTGACCGGTAACACGGTCCACTGCATAGTGGTGGAGGGGGGAACCCTGAAGGACCTGAAGGGGATCAATCTTCCCGGTGTCAACGTTTCCAGCCCATCCCTTACCCCCAAGGACCGGATCGACCTGGAATTCTGCCTGGAACACGATGTTGACTACCTCGCCCTCTCCTTCGTCAGGAAGAGTTCCGATGTGGAGGAGTTGAAACAGATCATTGCCGACCGTGGCCTGACCATCCCGGTCATCGCCAAGATCGAGAAGCCCGAGGCGCTCCGCAACTTCAAGGCGATCCTGAAGGTGGTTGATGGGGTTATGGTGGCCCGCGGCGACCTGGGGGTGGAGATCGAGGCGGAGCGTGTCCCCCTCATTCAAAAGAAGATCATTCAGGCCTGCAATGCTGCCGGCAAGCCGGTCATCACCGCCACCCAGATGCTGGAATCGATGATCAGCCATCCGCGGCCGACCCGCGCCGAGACCTCGGATGTGGCCAATGCCATCCTGGACGGTACCGATGCGGTCATGCTCTCCGGCGAGACTGCATCGGGTCAGTTCCCGGTGGCTGCGGTCCGGACCATGGCCAAGGTGGCCCGTGATGTGGAGAGTGCCGGTCTGCTGCTCCCCCCTGCCCAGGCTGGTGTGCGCCGGTACAGCACAGCCGAAGCGGTGGCGGAAGCTGCCTGCCATGCGGCTGCAACCCTTAAGGCTCGTGCGCTCGTGGTCTTCACACAGTCGGGCAGTACGGCTGCCCTTATTTCCAAATTCCGTCCCCAGTTGCCGATCTTTGCCTTTACCCCGTTCCTGGAGATCGAGCGGCGTTTGGCCCTTTACTGGGGGGTTCAGACCTTCCATGTGGGGAGCATGTCGGGAACGGATCAGCAGATTGCGGCGGTTGAGGAAACACTGCTGGCTGCCGGCTTCAAGAAGGGGGATGTGGTGGTCATCACCATGGGAGTGCCGATCGAACTGCGGGGGTCGACCAACCTGATCAAGGTGCACAAGCTGGGAGAGGGGTTCTGCATCTGAAACCTGAGGCCTTGAGCGGACGGATTGTTGGGGAGAGGGTATCTGTATGAGAAAACTGTTTGATGAAACCAGGATCAACGGCATGTTGTTGCAGAACCGTCTGGTACGTTCTGCCACCTGGGAGGGGATGTGCGAGGATGACGGGCGTCCGACGGCAAAGCTTGCCGCCTATTACCGTACCTTGGCGCGGGGAGGGGTCGGCCTCATTATCACCGGTTACGCCTTCATCCGCCCCGACGGCAAACAGCTCCCCGGCCAGCTTGGCATCCATGCCGACAGCTTTGCCGCCGACATGCTCGCCTTGACCGATGCGGTCCACCGGGAGGGGGGGAAGATCTGCCTCCAGCTGGTCCATGTGGGGGGACAAACGAGCTTTAAAGCCATCGGGACCCAACCGGTGGCCCCGTCGGCAGTCAAAGTGGACCAGTATCCGGAGGAGCCGACCGAACTCTCCTCCGGCGACATTGGGGAGCTGGTGTCCCTTTTCGGAGAAGGCGCGTGCCGGGCCAGGGAGTACGGATTTGACGCAGTCCAGCTCCATGCCGCCCACGGCTACCTCATCAACCAGTTTCTTTCCCCGCTCACCAACCGGCGTACGGATGGCTATGGCGGCAGCATTGAAAACCGGTGCCGCTTTCTCTTGGAGGTCTACCGGCGGGTCAGGAGAGTAGTGGGGAATGAGTTTCCGGTGTTCGTGAAGCTTAACGGCACCGACAACCTCGCGGGCGGACTCACGCCGGACGACGCACTGGTGGCGGCCCGTTTACTGGATGAGGAAGGGGTCGACGCCATTGAAGTGAGTGGCGGCACGCCCGCCTCCGGCAGTGAAATCCCGGTCCGGCAGGGGATTGAGACCCGCGAGCAGGAGGCCTACAACCTCTCCTGTGCCTATCGCATTAAGCAGACAGTTTCCTGTCCCGTTATGGTGGTGGGGGGGCTCCGCTCTTTCGGGGTCGTCGACGGGATAATTCGCCGTGAAGAGGCGGACTACGTCTCCATGGCTCGTCCCTTCATCCGCGAGCCGGACCTTTCCCGTCGCTGGCAGGGTGGGGACGAAGCCCGCGCCCGCTGTATCTCCTGCAACGGCTGTTTCAAGCCGGGGCTGAAAAGCGGGGGGATTTACTGCGTGATTGACAAGATCGAACGGGAGAACAAGGGAACGTCACTGTAATGGTAAATGTCATTCTGCTCGTCGTCTGTTTCGGTGCCGGTATCTTTCTTCAGAAGACCGGCCGCTTCCCGGCGAGCACCCCCGCGGTCCTGAACGGATTCATCATCCACATCTCCCTCCCCGCCTTGGCACTCCTCCATATTCACCGGCTCCATCTGGACAGCTCCCTCCTCTTTACCGCCGTCATGGCCTGGTGTCTGTTCGGCGCGGGAGTTCTCTTCTTCCGTGCCGTGGGGCGTCTGGCGGGGCTTTCTCGGGGCACCACCGGTGCCCTCATGCTCGTGGGGGGGTTAGGGAACACCTCCTTCGTCGGGCTTCCCATGATCGAGGCCTATTACGGCAAGGAGTTCCTGGGGATAGGGCTCATTGCCGACCAGCTGGGATCGTTTCTCGTCCTGTCCACTCTCGGTATTGTGGTGGCGACGGTTTACTCCTCCGGTGACCTGTCACCCCGCCTGATGGTGCGGAAGGTCCTCCTCTTCCCTCCGTTCCAGGCCCTTGTGCTCGCCTTTCTCCTCATCCCCGTCCCCTTTCCCGACTGGCTTCCTACCATCCTGCAGAAACTGGGGGATACCCTGACCCCTCTCGCCCTTGCATCCGTCGGTTTCCAGCTCCGCCTGAGCCATATCCGGGGGGAGATCAAACCCCTCTCTTTCGGCCTCCTCTACAAGCTCGTCCTCGGACCGGCGCTCCTTACCCTCCTGTTCGTCGGCCTTCTGGGGGGGAGCGGCAAGGTGATGCAGGTAACCCTCTTCGAGGCGGCCATGGCCCCCATGATTACCGCAGGGATCATTGCCGTGGACCACGATCTCAACCCTCCCCTCGTCACCCTCATGCTCGGGATCGGCATACCCCTCTCCTTCCTGACACTGCCGGTCTGGTGGTGGCTGTTGCAGGGAGTGTAACGGGATACAAGAAAAGCCCTCCGGGGATGGAGGGCTTTGGTTTCTTACGGCACAGGAAAAAGCTCCAGATGCAAGGCGCGCAAGGTCTGAGGAGTGAGGCGTACATCAGGTACGCCGCAGGGACGAAGAGCTTGTGTAACGCCGCAGATGGACTTTTGCCGAAGCCGTTTAGCTGCGTTCTCTTGTCGAGTGGAACTGCAGCTCCTTCCAGTTGTCCATGGTGTTGTCCAGGCGCCACTGGCTCCCCGCCAGGTAGGCAAGATTCCCTTCCCCATCCCAATAGAGGTGCATAGCTTCTTTCTTTTCGAACTCCTCAAGCTTCTTCTTCTCGCCGGTGACCCAGCGGGCGGTGACGTAACTGACCGGTTCGTAGGTCGCCTTGACGTTGTATTCATGCTCCAGACGGTGCATGACCACGTCGAACTGGAGGAGCCCGACGGCTCCCACGATCCAGTCGCTTCCCATGAGGGGGCGGAAAACCTGGGTGGTCCCCTCCTCGGCCAGCTGTACAAGCCCTTTTTCCAGTGCCTTTGACTTCATCGGGTCAAGAAGCCGCACCTTGCGGAAGTGTTCCGGGGCGAAGTTGGGGATGCCGGTGTATTTAAGCTCTTCACCCTGGGTAAAGGTATCGCCGATCTTGATGGTGCCGTGGTTGTGGATGCCGATGATGTCGCCGGGGTAGGCTTCGTCCACGTTTGTCCGGTCCTGGGCCATGAAGATGGTGGCGTTGGCAATCTGCACCTCCCGGCCGAGACGGTTGTGCCGGACCTTCATGCCGCGGGTGAATTTTCCTGAGCAGATTCGGAAGAAGGCGATCCTGTCCCGGTGGGCCGGGTCCATGTTAGCCTGGATTTTGAAGGTGAACCCTGAGAACAGCTCCTCGTAGGGGGATACGATCCGGCTCTCGGTCTCACGGGGGAGCGGGGACGGGGCGTGTTCGATGAAGGTGTCGAGGAGCTGCTGGATGCCGAAGGTGTTGATGGCGCTGCCGAAGAAAACGGGGGTTTGCCGTCCTGCCAGGTACGCCTCTTGTTCGAAGGGGTGGGCCGCTCCCTCCAGGAGCTCGACGTCGTTGCGGAGTTCCTCTACCTGGGAGCCCAGGAGTTCGTCGAGGCGGGGGTCGTCAAGTCCCTTCACCGTCTCAACCTGGCCGGTTCCGCGGTCCGCTGCCGGATCGAAGAAGGTCAGTTCCTTGCTGTAGAGGTGATAGGTGCCGCGAAACCTTTTCCCCATACCCACAGGCCAGGTCATGGGGGCGCACTGTATGTTGAGGGAGCTCTCGATGTCGTCCAGGAGGTCAAGGGGTTCCCGCCCTTCCCGGTCGAGCTTGTTGATGAAGGTCATGATCGGGGTGTGGCGGAGCCGGCAGACCTCAAGCAGTTTCCTGGTCTGGCTTTCCACCCCTTTTACCGAGTCGATGACCATGAGGACAGAGTCGACGGCGGTGAGAGTGCGGTAGGTGTCTTCGGAGAAGTCGTTATGGCCGGGGGTGTCCAGGAGGTTGATCTCGTAGTCCCGGTAGGTGAACTTCATGACCGACGAGGTGACGGAGATGCCGCGCTGCTTTTCCATCTCCATCCAGTCCGACGTCGCGTGACGGGCCGCCTTGCGGGCCCGGACTTCGCCGGCCTGTTGGATGGCGCCGCCGAACAGGAGGAGCTTTTCGGTTATGGTAGTCTTCCCTGCGTCCGGGTGGCTGATGATGGCAAAGGTGCGGCGCCGGTCGATTTCCTGCTGGTTGTGTTTGATCACTGCCGTGCTCCAATGTTTTTGTTTACGTGCTTCAGTGAGGGGTGAGCACCCCACTCCGCTCAATGTCCCCTCGACTGCCGCTGTACGGCTCATTTCGCGCAGGACGTTCGGCCGACTCTGCTCAATTTCGCCTACATCGGCTGGGTCTCGGGAACATTCGCTCCATGGGACGTTCACCCCCCCCACGGCGAATATGCTGCGCAAAACACAAGAACGGCGAAGAGGAGGTCTTCGCCGTAAGGGGAATAATGACACGGAGGGGGCGAAAGCGCAACAGAAAACTGTCCAGTGTAACCACTGGAGAAACCCCTTTCATTTTTTCACCGTGAAGTGATACATTTTCTGTCATGTTTATCGATACCCACTGCCATCTCGACGACCCCTCCCTCCGTGACCGGCTCCCGGATGCCCTTGCCGCCGCTGCAAAGGCGGGGGTGAAGCGTTTTATCGTGCCGGGTGTGGGACCGGAGGGGTGGGGTGATGTCATGGCGCTTGCCGCTGGAAATAACCGCATCCATGCGGCACCCGGCATCCACCCCATGCATGCTGACCGATGCAGTGACGATGCGTTGCTCCGGCTGGCGGCGTTGTGTGGAGAAGCGGTGGCCATCGGCGAGATCGGCCTCGACTACGTTGTTGAACATGTGCCCAGGGAGGTCCAGCAGGCAGCTTTGCGTAGGCAACTCCGGCTGGCAGTGAGCAAGGGGCTGCCGGTGCTGATTCATTGCCGTCGGGCGTTCCAGGACCTGCTTCGCATTCTTCAGGAAGAGGGGGCGGAACAGGTCGGCGGGGTGATGCATGCATTTTCCGGCAGTGGGGAGATCGCCAGGGACTGTGTCACTATGGGTTTCCTCATCTCCATTGCTGGGACGGTCACCTATACCAATGCCGTCCGGCCTCTGGAAGTGGTGCGCCGGGTTCCCCTCGCCCATCTCGTTCTTGAGACCGATGCCCCGGACATGACACCAGAACCGTACCGAGGTCGATCCAATGAACCGGCCTTTCTCCTGGAAACCGCGAAAAAGGTGGCGGAGATCAAGGGGGCAACCCTTGAAGAGGTGGCGGCAGTGACCACTGCCAATGCGGAGAGGGTGTTTAAGCTGCAATAGTACGGCGATCATTATATATTTCAACGTAAGGGCGCTGCAGCAGCGCCCCGGCAAAAGGTTTCGACCATGTCCAATCTGCACCGCTTTTCCCGTACGGAAATACTGATCGGCCCGGACGGGCTGGAAAAACTGAAGAGTTCGACCGTTGCCCTCTTCGGCCTGGGGGGGGTGGGGAGTTATGCCGCCGAGGCCCTCTGTCGGGCCGGGATCGGCCGTCTCGTTCTCGTCGATTTCGACGACATCTGCCTTACCAACGTGAATCGTCAGTTGCATGCCATGGATGGCACCGTCGGGCAGCCCAAGGTTCAGGTCATGGCGGAACGGTTGCGGCGCATCAATCCGGCTGCCGAGATTATCCCCCACCGGGAGTTCTACAGTGCGGAGAACAGTGACTTTCTCCTGGCCGACCACTACGACTACGTCCTCGATGCCATTGATCACTTCACCAGCAAGATACACCTTATCACGAGTTGCCGAAGGCGTGAGATATCAATCGTCTCCAGCATGGGGGCGGCCATGAAGCTTGATCCTGAGCTGGTGCGGGTGGGAGATATCGCCGAAACGACCAAATGCCGGATGGCCCGGTCGGTGCGGAAACTTCTGCGCAAGGAAGGGGTCGAGCGGGGGGTGAAGGTGGTCTATTCACTCGAGGAGTTCCGGCCGCCGGCGGTTCAGGATGCCGGCTGCAAGGGGGAGTGCATCTGTCCCAACAAGGGCGATCAGCAATTTTCCTGCGAGCACCGGAGGGTCATCCTCGGGAGCATCTCCTTTATTCCCTCCATCTTCGGCCTTACCATGGCCGGAGTGGCAGTCAACGACCTTCTGGAGGAGGTCAAAAATAAATAATACCGCCGTTGACCCTGTTTTATTTACCGCTATACTTTGTACAAAATCGAATTGTAATTAATTAAGCGGGGAGGAACGGATCATGGGAAAAGAATACACTATGCAGGAAGCGCTGAAGCTTGCCATCCAGGGGGAGAAGGACAGCATGGACTTTTACCGCCGGGCAGGGGCTGCCACCCGGAATGAGCGGGCGAAGAAGGTCTTCGACCTTCTGGCCAACGAAGAGGTCGGCCATCTTAAAGCTTTCTTCGACCATTACCGGGGGAGCGAGTTCGGAGACCTGAAGAGCTACCTGGAGTCCCCACCCGATAAGAAGTCGGCCACGTACCTGGCGCTTGAGAAAGCGATCGACGAGAATGTGCACGAGCAGAAGGCTCTGGAAATTGCCCTCAAGGAAGAGAAGGCGTGCATCGATCAGTATACCCACCTGGTAAAGGACATTATTGACCCTCTGGTCCGCAAGGTGTTCGAGCAGGTGATCAGGGAGACCCAGAACCACTATGACATGATCGAAGACGAATACATGCACGTGATGAAGATGGTGGACAAGTCTGATCAGGACACCTATGTGAGGGAATAATGGAGCGCATCGGTCGTGCCATAGGTCCCGCGGTACTGCTGCTTGCGGTCTTTGCCGGAACGGTCGTTGCCGAAGAGGACGTGCGGGGAGTCAAGCTGCACCAGCAGGAGTTGAAGGTTATCGAGGAGAAGTGTCTCGTCTGTCATAACCGGCAGCGGATCGATGCGGCTGCCGCCGAGAAACGGAATATGGACAGGATCCTGCGCCGGATGGAGCAGAAGGGGGTTGTCCTTACCGAGCAGGAGCGGCAGGTAATGGGTCATTTCAGGGGACAGAAGGTATTCAAATCCCCCGCCGGCGGGGACAAACCAGTCGTCAAGTAAGTGCTGTCCATGGATTGGCCGGAAGAACATTCAGGGGCGGTCGGGAATTTCCCAGCCGCCCCTGTCGTTTGTGTGTATATGTGCAGGCCTAACGTGAGGCGGTCAGCAGGAGTCCCTCCCCGTCGGCAGTGACACGACAGGCAGAGAACCCCAGCCGCTTCAGGCGGAAGAGGAGAAACGGCGCAGTCAGCGGGAGTGCACCGGGGAAAAACAGGGAAAGATTACCGGCGTCGTCGAGGGCGCTCTGGAGGTTTGCAAACAGCCATGCCAGTTCGGTCGCAGTCACCTGCCGAGGGACCAGGCACGGGTCCTCCCCCCGGCCATGGGATGGCAGTTGCCTGCCGGCAAGAGAACCGACGGGAACCAGGGCATGGCGGACGATGAGCAGGGAGAAATGGAGCCGGGCAGGAAGTGACATGTCCCGTACTCTATCATGCCTGGAAGGAAGGCTCAAGCTGTCAGGCGAGGAATGTTTTCCCCTTCCAACGGCCGCTGATTGTGGCTACAATCAGCGGATGAATCGGATTCAGCTTCGATATGCCCCCTCGTTCGATGAATATACTGTTTGTTCGCGTTTACAGCGGTTACTGATCTTCGGACCAATCAGCGATGATGACCTTGAGCGGCGTTGTACCCGTCTGACTGAACGGTTCCGCGTGTATGCTGCCTGCTCACCCCACGGGATGTGGGCTCCGGGGCTCATCCTGACCCACGATATGCGGAGTTTTGCGGAGCAGTACCTCCCTGTTGCGGAAATAGCCCGTGCCCTGGAACGGCTGATTGTCCGGTCTTTGCGGGTAGAACCGGTGCTGGAGGGATCCGCTGTCCGCACTGCGGCCACCTGGCCGGATCTCCTCGGCCAGATGCAGCCGGTAACTCGTCACTCCAATCCGGGCCGGTTCCTGCGGGAACTTCTCGTCGATAGTGAGGAGCGTCGCCGTTTTCTCTGGCGGGTTTTCCTGCCACCTCGTTACGGGTGCGACTTCGACCGGTATCCTGAACAGGGGCTGTTTCTCCGCCACTGGCTGTCTCAGGCACAGATCCCGTCCAATGGGGTGGTGCGTTGCCTGGATGCGGCCTGCGGTACCGGCGAGGGGACCTACGAACTTGCCCGGCTTGTACACGAATCGTTGGCCGGGCGGAGCGACTGGCTGATCGATGGCGTGACACTGGAGCCGCTGGAGCTGTTTTCCGGTGCCCATGGCTACTTTCCCCATGATCCGGCCCGTCAGGCGGCATTTCGTTGCCGGGTGACGTCTCTCCTGGAGGCGTTTCCCGCGAAACACCTCTTTTTCGAGCGGGGTGACCTGGCCGTCGGCTGCAGTGATGCCGGCCCTGGCTATGGGGTCATCGTCTGCAATGGTCTGTTGGGTGGGCCGTTTCTCCATGAGAAGCGCCAGTTGTCTGTAGTGGTGGCCAACCTTGCGGCGCGGCTTGAACTCGGCGGCATCCTGCTGGCTGACGACCGGTTCCACGGTGGATGGAAAAAACGGATTTGTCGTGATGATCTGCGAGGGCTTCTGGCTGGATGCGGCCTGCGTCTTCTCCCTGCGGAGGAAGGAATCGCAGGGGTCAAAGTTCAGGCATAAAACTGAAAAAGCGCAGCCGGCATAGTGCCGTTTGCGCTTTTTCGTGAAATCGCACTGGTGTCGGAGTCAGAACTGGAGAAGCATTCCTCCCCAGGAAAGCCCTCCCCCGAACCCCATCATGAGGACAAGCTGGCCCGGCTTGATGGTGCCGTTCTGCAGGTTCTCGTCGAGGGCGAGTCCCACGGACGCAGCAGCGGTGTTCCCATAGCGGTCCAGGTTGAGGAGGAAGCGCTCCTTCGGGATGCCCGTCTTCTTTGAGATGAAATCGATGATCCTGAGGTTTGCCTGATGGGGGATGATGTGGTCCAGCTGGTCGGGGGTTATGCCGGCCCGTTGGGTAAGCTCCTCAATGATCTTGGGTATGATGTCGGTGGCAAAGACGAACACGCTTTTGCCCGCCATCTTGAATGTATTCTCCCGTGCGGCAATGGTCTCGGCGGTTACCGGCTTGCGGGAGCCGGAGGAGGGAACCTGGATCAGTTCCCATCCGTTGCCGTCGCTCATGACGAGGCTTTGAAGAATGCCTTTCTTCTCCGGCGAGGCTCCCAGGATCATGGCCCCGGCACCGTCGCCGAACAGGGGAGAGGTGGTCTTGTCCTGAAAGTCGAGGATCTTGGAATAGGTATCGGCACCGATGACGAGAACTTTCTTGTACTTGCCTGACCGGATAAAGCTGTCTGCAGTCTCCACGGCAAAAACGAAGCTGCTGCAGACGGCGTTCATGTCGAAGGCGAAAGCGTTCTTTGCACCGATGTTCTTCTGCACCATGCAGGCGGAGGAGGGGAGGATCATGTCGGCGGTGGAGGTGCCGACGATGATGCAGTCGATTTCTTTCGCCGAAAGGGAGGCACGTTGCAGTGCCTGTCGGGCTGCTGCGGTGGCGAGGTCGGACGTTGCCTCATGTTCGCCGGCAAAGCGGCGCTCCCTTATCCCGGTGCGGGAGAGTATCCAGTTCTCTGCATCTTCGACAAGGTAGTCGAAGTGGCTGTTGGGAACAATCCTTTCGGGGACTGCCCCCCCGGTTGATAGAATGTGAGAATATATCATGTAACTACCTCGATTTCCGGCGAATGCTCGTCTGTGCAATCTTCCGTGGATCTATCTTTAAGGGTGTTTTGGAAATAACGTTTTGCTGAATACGGTTTGCGCTGGTCCGCCGGTGGAATCGACTGGTGACAGCCACGGGGAAGCTGTTTCATTGCCGTTGCGATACACCGTTTCAGTCAACTCTGAATGGACTTTTATTGCACAGATGAAACTGATTTGTCAAAATAATATTCCGCAGGGTCGAATTCATCGCGGTTCGCAGCCACCGTTGCATTTTGCCAGTGCTGCATCGACGACGGCGTAGATCCAGAGGCAGAAAAAACCCGCTAGCAGCAGTCGCGCTAAAGGCGAATGTTGTTGGAGTTGCTCCATCACGTGGCCCGCATCGATTCCGCCGTGGTTACCGGTCGCCAGAACCAGCTGTCCGACCCCCTGCATGACAAGCCAAAGGGCGGCGAGCAGGAAGAAGTTTACCAGGATGACAAGAATGATCCCTTTTCGTCGATCACCCTTGTATATTTGCCCCAGTCCGGGCAAAACGAAGGCTGACATGAGGGCTGCCTTGATGTTTAGCCGCATGATTAAAAATCCTTTTTCCCGTGCCAGGCCGTCATCCGTGACGGTCTACGGTCTGGAGCGGGGGGAACGGAACTATGGTTGTGCGCAGAATAAAAATATAAATGTTGTTGTCGGAGCTATTTTTTTGTAATAATAGCCCTTGCTATGGAAACGATGACAACGGCAAAACGGCGAGCCGCACTGACAGCACTGCTGAAGGACACCGATGAAGATGTCCGTCTTGCAGCAGCCAACGCTCTGGAGCGGCTGGAAGGAATCGGCAGTCTGGATGAGGTGCTTGAGCTTCTGAAAAAAGGAGATCATGCCACCAGGGTCAAGGCCATCTACGCACTGGGGCAGGTCGGGGGAGAGAGGGTGCTGTCGCCGCTCCTGTACTGTATTGCCCGCCCCGAAGAGGATATCAGGTCTGCTGCCATAGAGGTGCTCGGCCGGCTCGGCTATCCCGGAGCAAAGGGGCCTCTGGTGGAGAAGCTCAAGGACTCGAATCCGGCCATTCAGTCCCACGTCATTGCTGCTCTTGGCAATTTCCGGGATCCTTCACTCATCCCGCTGCTGGTTCCCTTTCTCGATGCCGGCGATGGTCTGCTGGATGCAGAGGCGGTACGGTCACTCGGTAAAATCGGCGCAGCTGAGTGCGAAGAAAAGTTCATCTCCCTGCTCCAGTCTCCCCACACGGTCACCCGGCAGGCAGCCGCCCTTGCCTTGGGGGAACTGCCGGTCATTTGAGATAGCGTGCCACATCGATGTTCTTCAGGAGCGGGTCAACCACTGCCACGATGTTGGCGTACCGGTTGCCCGCTTCGTCAGCCAGCCGCAGCATTGGCGGTTCGGCCACCATTTCCCCCCCCGCTTTAATCACCACTTTTACGATAGGAGCATCGTGGTTGGCAGGATTCGGCCTGACGACGAGGGCAATCTCGTTGTTGTCGAGCCGGACCAGGGTTCCTACCGGATATTTCCCCATCATTTCCACGAACCGTTGCACCATGTTGCTGTCAAGGTAGCTGCCTGCGAGCGTTTTTATCTGGTCGAGGGCTGCCTTTGGGTTCATGGGGTTCTGGTAGACCCTGAGGGTGGTGATGGCATCGTAGCAATCAGACACCGCTATAATTTCACTCAGTGAGTCAAAGGGAAGCTTCCTTGCCCATTCCGGGTAGCCGAGCCGGTTGCAACGTATGTGATGGCCCAGAACGGCCTGAGCTACCTGGGGGCTGACTCCCTCCATTTCGCTGATGATCTTTGCCCCGTATTCGGGGTGCTTCTTCATTTCGTCAAATTCGGCAGCGGAAAGCTTTCCCGGTTTATTGAGTATCTGTTTGTCGACCTGGGTTTTGCCGACGTCGTGGAGAAAACCGGCGATACCGGCTTCCTCGATGCCTGTCTGGTCGAACCCGAGTGAGGCGGTAAGGGACATGGAGAGAACCCCTACATTGACACTGTGATTGAAGGTGTAGTTGTCGTAGTCCTTGATCATGGACAGGCCGATCATGGTTGATGGATCCTTCATGGTGAGAGTGACGAGCTTCTTCACCACGCCGATCACCTTGCCGCCGCTCGGGATTCTCCCTTCCTCGATGTCCTTTAAGACGTCGCGGATTACGCCGAGGGCCTCCCCATAGGTTTCGGCAGCCTCGTTCGTCTCTTCGTTGACGGTCAGCTTGATGCTTGCGATCTGCAACTCTTCCAGTTTTCTGGCTATCTCGGCACCAGTCACACCTTTCTGGGCCAGCAGGGAAATGAAGGTGCTCAGATTTTCCTGCGAGACTCCCCTGCAGATGGTGATGCCGTTGATCTGCTTTTCTTCGAGGCGAATTGCCAGTTCAGTCACTGCCGGCGTGGGGGTGACGAAGAGGTGTTCCTCTACGAACAGGATACCGTCGACGATTCCCATATGAATTTCATTGCATGTTGAAAGTATCCCCTGGCAGCCGGCATAAATCTGCTGTAATGGCTGTACTACTGCCGGATGCCCCTCCGGGTAGAGATGCAACCCTTTGGTTGCGCCGGATATGAGCGTGGTCAGTCGCTGTGCGTTCTGTAGGCTGATAGATCCCATTTTCTCCTATCCTGCCAATCGTTCGATATTGTCGAGCGCTTCACTGCAGGCCCTGCCGAGACCAGCTCCGGCGGACATCCTTGATTTCAGAGCCGGAATCGCGGTTTCATCGCCAATCTGGCCCAGTGCTGAGGCTGCGGCAGTTTTGAGTTCCTGCCATCGGCGCCAGGCAAACCAGTGCCAGCTCTGAATAAGTCCTGTAAGATGGGAAGTGGCTTTCCGGTCACCGATTCGCCCGAGGGCCTGGATGGCTTCCTTTTTCAGGGACAACGATTTCAGGAACAGGTCGCGCTGGGCGACAATCCCGATGAGTGGTTGTAACGCCATCTGGCTTTTCATGATGCCGAGGGAAAGGATTGCCTGTTTGACGATGGTTATGTCCCGATCATCAAGCATGCCGATGATGGTGGATTCCGCTTCTTTGCCACCGATGTTCAGGAGTGCCCGGATAGTTTCCTTCCTGACCCGGGGATCAGGATGACTGACGGCATTTTGCAGCTCTCCCACGCATTCCTGACTGCATATTTCCCCCAGGATGGTTACCATGTTCCTCACCACATACCAGCGCTCATCCCGCAGTGTCGCGACCAGCGGTGGGATCGCTGCCGGCCCGATCCTGACGATGGCGGTTGCCAGGGCCTTCCTGTCAAGCAGGTCGTTGGCAATGCAGAGACGCTGGACAAGAACGTACACGACCTTTGTCCCCAACTGCCTCATGATCCGGTAAATCATCTCGCAGCTGGATGGGTCACGTTGTTCCAGCTGTTGCAGAAGGAAGTCGGTGGTTGGTCCTGCCGCGACCTGCTCAAGGGAGAAGACGGCATATTCGCGCTGGATGGTGCTTCTTGCCCCGTCGTCAATCTGCTCCAGGAGTCCCTGCATTACAGGCAGGAGAGGATTCATATCTCCATTGACCTTACAGTTTTCTGCTTTGCCGAGAAGAGTTCGGGCTAGCAGGAGATAACGGTTGTCGTCCGTTTCGTTTTTCATCAGGGACAACAGCTCGTTGAGGGAATACTCCCTTTCCTCCTGTGCTTCGGGGGGAGCGATCTCTTCCTCCTGGGGCTCAATATCGTCTTCTTCATCAGCTTCTTCAATTTCCTGCCGTTTCTGCCAGATTACGGAGAGGTCGATCTCGTTGGGCCATATGGTGGTGATACCGCGCTGAGACATGAGTTTTTCCATGCCGCCGGAGGCATGCACCTGCTGATGGTCAAGGGTAAGAAGCAGGAGAAAGGCCTGCAGGTCGGTTTCACTCAGATCGGCCAGGAACGTGAGGTGCTGGATGCGGCGGATGAAGAGTTCCCGCGCTACTGATTGGGCCATGGGGCTGATGTCAGGGAGGACATCGCCGGCATTGTTGACGAACCCCTTGCGGGAGATGTGTAATGTCAGTTCCTGCCCCGCCAGCAGGCGCATCAGGGAACTGTGGGCGTTGCCCAGGTTTTCCGCGCGGAGAGGGTGCCCCTCCGGATAGAAACTGAGGGCCTTGAGAGCCTTGTGAAGATCGATGAGGGCTGTCCCCAGCAGTTGTGAGGCATCGTCGGTCGGTTTTACCAGTCTGAGCGGGGTTTCTTTGGTTGTGGTCATAAGTGATCCTTGGCTGTTCTCAGCCGACAGGTGCTCAACAGGGCAATAGTACGAATTTTATCTTAGTAATGAAAACTTTGTCAAACTTTATACACCCTGCCGGGGATTTTCTTCACCTGGCCTTTGTTGACAGCCCGTGGCAAAGGTACTACTATCCTGAAAATCTCCTTAAATGAGGCTCACGTGAAGACCAAAACCCTCTATACCTGTCAAAAATGCGGCTACCAGTCACCCAAGTGGCTTGGCAAGTGCCCGGACTGTGGTGCCTGGAACAGTCTGGCGGAAGAGATCGTCGGCCCGGGCGGAAGTAAAACGGCCGATGGCGGCTCCGCCTCACCCGTTTCCATCAACCGGGTGGGGGACGAATCCGAGCACCGCCACACCTGCGGCATTGCGGAACTTGACCGGGTTCTCGGCGGCGGGCTGGTGGAAGGTTCACTGGTCCTGGTAGGCGGGGATCCGGGGATCGGAAAGTCTACCCTCCTTCTTCAGGCTGCCGACCACCTGGCAAGGTCTGTCGGCAGCGTCCTCTATGTTTCCGGCGAGGAATCCCCCCAACAGATACGCATGCGCGGTGCCCGTATGAAGGTAAATGCTCCGGAGCTGCTCATTCTGGCGGAGACAATGCTGGAAAAGATCCTGACCCAGGTCCATCGCCTCAAGCCGGGAGTGCTGGTGGTCGATTCCATCCAGACGGTATTCACTTCTGCCCTGGAATCGGCGCCGGGGAGCGTGAGCCAGGTTCGTGAAGTGGCGGGACGCCTGATGATGCTGGCCAAGGGGAGCGGCATCCCTGTTTTCATCGTCGGACATGTAACCAAGGATGGTTCCATTGCCGGTCCCCGGGTGCTTGAGCACATGGTTGACACCGTTCTCTATTTCGAGGGGGATGCAGGTCATCCCTTCCGTATTCTGCGGGCCGTCAAGAACCGGTTCGGCTCAACCAATGAGATCGGCGTGTTCGAGATGAAAGAGGGAGGGCTGAGCGAAGTGCAGAACCCGTCAGAACTCTTCCTCGCCGAGCGGCCACTGGGTGTTTCCGGATCGGTCGTAGTCGCGACCCTTGAGGGGAGTCGCCCCCTGCTCGTCGAACTGCAGGCCCTGGTAACCACGTCGTCCTTCGGTGTCCCCCGTCGTACCACCATCGGTGTGGATCACAACCGGCTGGCGCTTCTCGTCGCTGTGCTGGAGAAGAAAGTGGGGTTGAGCCTGGCGGGACAGGACATCTTCCTCAATGTTGCCGGCGGGGTGCGGCTGAACGAACCGGCCGCCGACCTGGGAATGGTGGTGGCGGTGGCGTCAAGCCATCTGGACAAGACCGTGGAGCCTAAAACTATCCTGCTCGGCGAAGTGGGGCTTGCGGGAGAGGTCAGGGGGATCACCCAGCCGGAGCTGCGGGCCAGGGAGGCCGCCAAGCTCGGTTTCAGCCGCTGTCTCATGCCTGCGGGCAACATCAAGCAGGTAAAAGGAATAAAGGGTTTGGAGCTGGTCGGGGTGAAATCGGTAGAGGAGACGATGGAAAAGCTCTTCTGAACATGGTTGTTCCATCCACATTGGAAAATTTTCCTTTACTTGACGCGGAAATTTTCTTAATATTAAAAGGATTTATACGCCGACGGAGAGTATATATGGACGCAGAAAAACTGGAATATTTTCGAGGTATGTTGTTGGAGGAGATGCACACTCTTCTGGGTGAAGCCGGCAAGACAGTCTCTGAAATGACGGCGGACAACACCAATTTCCCCGACCCGAATGACCGGGCAACCCAGGAATCGGACCGCAATTTCGAATTGCGCATCAGGGACAGGGAACGGAAGCTGATCAACAAGATCAGGGAGGCCCTGGAGCGGATCGATGAAGGTTCATTCGGTACCTGCGAGATGTGTGGCGAGGACATCAGCGAGGGGAGGCTCAAGGCCCGGCCGGTGACGACCCTCTGCATCGATTGCAAGATCGAAGAAGAAAAGCGCGAAAAAATCCCCTGAAACGCTGACTTCCCCTCACGGTTTCCCCTTCCCCCAGCGGGGCGCTTCCGGAGCACACATGGCCGACCTGGACCGATATAGCCTGCTGAGTCATGCGGTAAGGATAGCCAACTCCGCCAATCTTTCCTATCCGACACGATTGAAAACCCTTGCCCAAACGGTAGAACAGACCCTCCTCCCTTTTTCCTGCGCCATTTACAGTTTTGACGAAGAACAGCACAGCCTTACCCTCCTGGCGACAGGAAGTGGTGCAGGCCGTTCCTTGCCCAGCTCCGTTCCGCTCGGGGAAGGGGTGGTTGGGCGTTGTGCCACGCTGAAATCAGTCGTGCATGATGCGGGCACTCAACGTCTTAACGCTGAAGCGTTGCAGGGGGGAGGCGAACATGTCATTGCTCTGCCGATACAGGCTTCCGGCCGGCTGTATGGTGTAATGACCCTTGTCGGAATGCCTGACGGCCCCTTTTCGCCCGCTGAAGCAATGGCGGCGATGGAGGATGTGCCGGTGGTTGTTGCCGGCATCATGCAAGGGTTCAGACTTGCAAACGGTTCTACCCGGCGTGTCAAGAACCTGACTATTCTGAGCGATCTGGGACAGATGCTGAACAAGTCAGCCCCTCCCCGTTCCCTCATCCCCCAGATCCTTACTACCAGCCATGCCTATGCCGGAGCGTGCTGCACCCTGCTCCGCCTGAATGGGAGGGGGGGGATACCAGGTGGACTCTATCGGAAGTGCCGCTCCCGCTTTCGCCCCGTACTGCCGACACTCCTCGATATCGAGCAGGACTGCTCGGCCAGGGCACTGGCAAGCGGGGTGCCTATCCTGACACGGGATCTGGTCAGTGCGGAGGATATCCCCCTTTCGTACATCTGTGTACCCCTCAGTTTTGAATCCAAAATCATGGGTAGTATCACCTTTTTCGGCAAACAGGAGCTGAATGGTCCCCGCCAGAATCTGGACGAGGAGGATCGGGAGCTGTTCGAGAGCATGGCCATACTCATCTCCAATGCCCTTGCCGGTGCAGCCAATTACCAGCAGATGCTTACCCTGAGCATTGAAAACGACAAGAAGCTGAAAGAGCTCTCCTTTCTCTACCGGATCAGCAACACCATGCTTTCCACAATCCGTCTCAACAAGCTGATCCATCTCATCCTTACCGCCCTTACCGCAGGTGAGAATCCATTCTTCGACCGGGCCATGCTGTTCCTCATCAACAAGCGCTCCGGCGTTATGCAGGGGATGCTCGGTGTGACCCGGGAGACGTCGGCAGGTCTCCCTGAGCCAATGACTGACCTTGAGGATCTGCTGACCAGCCGCTGGGACATTACCGAAGAAGATATTGCCCGCCAACTTGACTCAGAATTCAGCCGCCAGGTCAGGTCGAGCCGCCTTGGGCTTAACAGGTTCCAAAACATATCGACACGGGCGGTACACGAAAAACGCCTCGTTTTTGTGCCGAATGTGACCGCAGAGAAGCGAGGGGACCGGGAATTCATTCGACGTTTCGGGATCACATCCTTTGCCTCGGCTCCCCTCATTGCCCGGGAAGAAGTTGTCGGGGTGATGTTGATCGATAATGGTATAAGCAACCGTCCCATCAGTAAGGAGGACCTTGGGTTCCTGCAGCTTTTCAGCAATCAGGCGGGGATGGCCATTGAAAACTCGATCCTCTACAACCGGATCGAGGATGCCAATCGCAGCCTGAGGGAAGCCCAGGAGAGACTTATCCAGGGGGAGCGCCTGGCAACCATCGGTGAGATGGCGGCGGGCATCGCCCATGAACTGAAAGGCCCGCTGGTGTCGATCGGCGGTTTTGCCCGGCGCCTGGAGCGGAAGCTATCTGAGCAGAGCGCCGAATGGGAATATGCCGACACCATCGTTCGGGAAGTCTTGCGACTGGAAAAGATGCTCACCGACATCCTCTCGTTTACCAAGAAAACCACAATCTGTTACAGCTGCTGCTACATCACCGATATCATCGAGGATGCCCTTTCAGTAGTGGCGCTGGCTTTCCAGGAGAGCCACATTCGGATCGTCAGGCGATTCCCCCGCAACTCAATTTCATTGATGGCCGATGGCAAACAGTTGGAACAGGTTTTCCTTAATATTCTTTTCAACGCCCAGGAAGTCATGAAAGAAGGGGGCGAACTGGTGATCACGGTTGGTTCTGCCAGGGTGGCCGGAAAGAAGGGGGTGGTGGTGAAGATTGCAGATACCGGCGGGGGGATACCCCTGAAGGTACTCAACAATATCTTCAACCCGTTTTACACCACCAAGGAAACCGGGACTGGTCTGGGACTGCCCATTTCCAACCGGATCGTCACGAACCACGGGGGCAAAATCCAGATTGAAAACCGGCCGGGAGAGGGAGCGACCTTTTCAGTGCTTCTGCCGCTGAACTTATGACAAATTTTGCTTTGCTTGCGGAACGGTTTGAGGTATAAAATACGAACACTCGAGGGGAATTGAACCGCGGGTAACTGGTTCAAGGGGATGTAGCTCAGCTGGGAGAGCGATGCGTTCGCAACGCATAGGTCGACGGTTCGATCCCGTTCATCTCCACCAATTAGAAGTCCAACTTAATATAAAGTAGTACAAGAAGCCTTGAGAAATCAGGGCTTTTTTGTTTTTAATGTCCAGATGTATCCATAGTGGTATACTTAAATCCAGAGATTTTTGGGGTATATTTTATATAGAAATACCCCGAACGGAAAACTGCTACCCCAAAAAAGAAGGGACAGATACCCCAAAAGGAGGAAGCTGCCATGCCTAAACGGATCGTACCCCTTTCAGTTTTTCAAGTGAATAACGCGAAACAGAGAGAGAAGGAATACAAGCTAGCTGATGGCGGCGGTCTTTACCTTCTTGTTACTCCCACCGGTGGTAAATTGTGGCGACTGAAGTACAGCTGGGATGGGAAGGAGAGGCTGCTTTCCTTTGGTGCATACCCTGCGGTCAACATTTCGGATGCACGGCAATGTCGAGATGATGCAAAAAAGTTGCTGGCAAACGGCGTTGACCCCAGTAAAGCGAGGAAAGCACAAAAGATGGCAAGAGCAGAGTCAGCAGCGAACAGCTTTGAAGTGTTGGCACTAGAGTGGCACGGAAAGCAAATTCAATGGTCAGATTCTCATCGTGAAAAGGTTCTGCAAGCTCTTAAGCGGGATGTTTTTCCTTGGATTGGTTCCAGCCCAATATCCGAGCTCAAAGCGCCGGACATTTTGACTGTCTTGCGCCGGATAGAATCACGGGGGGCACTGGATACGGCTCATAGAGTGAGGACATATTGCGGCCAAATTTTTAGGTATGCCATTGCTACTTCCCGTGCTGAACGTAATCCTGCAGCCGACCTTGTTGGGGCTTTGCCCCAGCCAGAGAAACGCCACTTTGCTTCAATTGTTGAACCAACCGAAATTGCGCCACTTATGAGGATGATCGACGGATACCAAGGGACTTTCGTAGTGAAGTGCGCATTGCGTTTGGCGCCACTCCTGTTCGTGCGGCCCGGAGAACTACGACAAACGGAATGGAGTGAGGTTGATTTAGAGCGTGGGGAAATCAGAATACCTATTGCCCGCATGAAAGTGTCCAAGAGCGAGAAGATATTGCACAGAAAGCAATTTCATTATGTGCCGTTGCCCCGGCAGGCGGTAGAAATTTTAACCGAATTGAAAGCCTTGACGGGCAACAGCCGTTATGTGTTTCCGGGCGGTCGCTCATTTCACAGATGCATGAGCGGAAATGCCGTAAATGCAGCTCTTCGTCGGATGGGTATCGATACCAAGGAAGAGATTTGCGGGCATGGTTTCAGGGCAATGGCTCGAACAGTCCTTGAGGAACAGCTAGGATGGGACGAAAAATTCATGGAATTGCAGCTAGCCCATGCAGTCAAAGGACCGCTTGGCCGTGCCTACAACAGAGCTTCTCACCTTGCAGAACGTAGGAAAATGTTACAAGTTTGGGCAGATTACTTGGATGGGTTGCGGAGTGGGGCGATGGTGATTCCCTTTCGGAAGGCGGATTAATGACTAAAACTAACTCCAAAGCTGTACTGTCACCGCCCGATGGTCTGTCCATGCGAGAGCAGGCGCGATGGTGGACGTGTAACCCAGAGAGCCTTCTTGCTGCCCTTAAAAATGGCACGATTTCCGGTGAACTTTTCAATGCTATTGAACGAGCTGCCAAAGATACAGACCTTGCCATGAAGATTGCTGATCGCGAGCAGGTTAACGGGCTCACACAAGAAGAAAGAGGGCGGTTATTCTCATTGCTCACCGATGGGGGAGAACTGGGGGGACCTAAGAAAGGAGCCCCATCAAGGGCTCTATCAGACCTCTGCATGGCACATGCAATCAAGCACATTACTGACCCACACAAAAGAAAGCAAGAACTTCGTAAGGCTATTGTTGCTGAATTGGGAGGAACGGCAGAAGAAGACCGCATCCGAAAGCGAATAAAACGGATAGAAGACCTTTGGCGATTGGCAAGCCAGTTCAATCCTAATTCAATTGAAATGCTACTGGTTGGACTCGAAAGCAATAAAGTCCACGACCCAGATAACCCGGTGATTTTGGACCAATCTCAAATTTTATGGTTGCTGGAGGTTTATTCGATGTTTTTCGAAGAGGGCTCAACCGAGAAAGAATTACCGGAAATAAATACCCCCCCTCTTTAGTTCCCTAGCACCACATCACACCATATTGTAACGTGGGGACCATCCTTGGCCAAGGTAATCAAAGGATGGAGGTACACGCGTTATGACAAAGCATTCTCTCCCCGAAACCGGCTTTGTACGGCTTACCCAAATTATCGGCAATCCCAAAGCAACACCGCCTATCCCCGCAATAATTCCTGTGTCGAAAAGCTCGTGGTGGGCTGGCGTTAAAACTGGCCGTTTCCCGACACCAATCAAGCTTGGTCCGCGCACAACATGTTGGGACGTTCGGGCTATTCGTGACTTTATACAAAACCCTTCCACTATCTAAACACAATTTGCCGGGATAGGTTGCCGGATAGCTACCGGCTCCGACAAGGCGGGACTGCTCCACCCGTCTTCCCGGTTCATTCACAATCGAGGAGCACTCATAGGAGCAGGGATAATGGGTAAAAAGAACAAAACACGCGGTTTGTCAGTAGGTGGGATGTTCACACCACTACGACATGAAGAACATGACTCCAAGGCATACATGGAGTTGACCGGCAACGCGGCCAAACTGTACGGCTACATGGTTCGGGTTGCACGTACCGTTGCGATAAAGCTGGGGGCAACTTGTGAGTACACAGTAATTTTTGACTATACGTACACTGAAGCCAAAAACCGGGGGTTTTCAACCAGCACATTCAAACGAGTCATAAAAGAACTGTGGCAATGTGGCTTCATCAACGTTGTGGAGATTGGGGGGCGCACTGCAAGTAAGGCTCGTGGGCGGATGCCGTCGAAATACCAGCTATGTAAACTATGGAGGACATACGGTTCAGAATGGAGAGAAAGGACGCGTTTCGAGGCCGACCCTTGGGAGCATAGGGCAGAGCCGAAGAAGACTGAACAAGCAAGATGGTAATGGATATGGCTTATATATGTACTCGTTAATTATGGACGGGATCCAAAGGCAAAAAAGAGGCAACCCGCATTGAAAATGGACGTGATCAATCATGTAATCATGTCCAAAAGTGGTGCGGATCATGTAACAACCCCCGGTCAAAATTGATGCCTGAAAACTTATGCCTCTCAGAATAAACGCTATGGAGGAACAAACCGAATGGACAGAAAAGATCAAACCATCAAGAGCGTGGAAAGGTGGCCGAAAAAGGTTGGTAAAGCTGAATACCTTCGCCACCTCAAGGGAGCACGGCTCACAAGGGGAGCAGCAATAAAGGCAAAGTGTTACGAGTGCGTGGGGGGAGAGGATACCCGGCCGTGCAACATTGCCATATGTGCACTGAAACCGTACTGCCCGTGGAACAGAAAAGACTGTGGGGAAACCGGGAAGGAATAGGAAGACAAGGGGGCCGTGCAGAAAATTCTTGTGAGAGGCTGCACGGCCCGTCCCAGAGGCAAAATTTTCAAATTGGGGGATAGCTCTGAAGGGAACTTAGCTGACAGTTCCAAATTCTTTTGCCGCCCCCCCATTTAACATCTTCGGCATGATGAACGAGCAATTCACGCCGCACTGCTTTTTGCACAGTCGAACGCTTCACTCCAAACGTTCACCACTGTCCCCTACGGAGCAAATCATCTTTGAGACGCATATTTTCTTGTTGTGTAGCCGAATTTCTGATGCGGCTCATGTCAGCGTCAATACTGCCAGTGCCAGCATATTTTCCCGCGATGCTTCGTCGAAAGCTTTTTCTTTCGGCTTCTGCAGCAATTTTTGCAGATTCTATCTGAGCTTTGCGATTTGCTTCAGCTTCCCTTTGCTGTATTTCTATTTCTTGTCTCCTACTGTAACTCATCTGACATTTGTTAACGTAAGTGTTAAATTCTTCTCCGGGAGGACACTGAGTGGGACTATAAGTATTTCCTTCACTTATTACGGTTTCGCCAACAAAAATATAATTTGGGGTTGACTTTTGAGTAGGAGTGTAATTTTTTATTCTATCTGCCAACAAATATTCTGCTCTATATGGATCTGTTGTTTTAAATTTGTTATATTCTTTTTTTGCAGATTCAATATCATCTAAAGCTAGGTATGACAGTATCAAATAGTATCGAGTGTCTGATTCATCATGAATAGCCAATGAATCTTTTAGCGATTCAACAGCGTTCGTATAGGTTTGAGGATTATCCAAAACACCATTACCGCCAAGACCGTAATAGGCTACCCCTAAGCCACGATACGCCACAGCGCTTTTGGAATTAATTTGCAAAGCTCTTTTAAACGCTTTTATGGCTCTATCGTATGATCCTCCTGAAATATACCTTTCCCCTTGAACGATATATTCGTTTTCCGTGGCTGCATAAGCAGTGGATGTAATAAATATTAATATGATCAAGCCTAGAATTTTTTGGCTCATTTTGCACCTCCGGGAATATATTTCATTCAATAATACCACGCGATTAAAAAATGCAAATAAAACTATCACCCCTTAACGGCCGTACACAGTAACTGAGCAAAGCGGATGTCTCTCTCTTGCTGCTCTTCTCCTCTCTTCACGCCTGCTAAACTCAAAAAAATGGCTTTCTTGTGAATTCTTAAAATGCTATTAATGGGCATGAAAGACATGCCAATACGCCAGTCCGCTTCACGTCTGATGAGAGGCTGGGGCAGGAGGTAGATATGAATAAAATTTTCGTGCTCGACACCAACGTTCTTCTGTCCGATCCAAAGGTGCTCGATATGTTTCGTGAAAATACTGTTCTCATCCCAATGACTGTCATTGAGGAGATAGACCGATTTAAGAATGACGTGAACCAAACGGGCAATAACGCTAGGGAGGTAGCACGTCGCATAGACGCCTTGCGCAGGGTCGGCTCACTTGCCGATGGTGTGCAACTAGAGAACGGCGGCAGTCTGCGGGTTGCGATCTATGAAGAGCGGGCAATGAAGCTCCTTCCGCCCGAGCTTCGGGAAGAGCGGGGTGACAACCGCATTCTTGCGCTAGCGGTTGATGCCAAGGAGCGTAACCCTGATCTGCCGGTCATTTTTGTCACCAAGGACACTAATCTGCGGATCAAGGCCGATGCGCTGGGCCTTGTTGTTGAAGACTACGAGTCCGATGAGGTGGAGTACACTGCATATTCGAATATCTTTGGACCTGACAGTGGAGGATACATTGTAGTTGATCTCGCAGACGAGAAGCGCCCTTTTTTCCACGATCTTTTGCGTGGGTTTGAGGAGTACGCTACTTTGAAGGGGTATGCTATTTCGTTCTCTATTGACTCGTCGTTACCTAACAAAATAGCTTTCAAGTTTACCTTAAGGGACACCACGAACACAGAACGGTTAGGAAAAGACTTTCAGGAATATGTTGAAAAGATAGTGAAAGGCGACGATTTCTCGGATATGCCAGTAATAACCTCACCTGAAGAGCATTTAATGCTGTTTAGGGTTTTAAAAAATAGAATCAGTTTTTTACAACATAGCTATGATATGTCGAAAAATGCAGCTGAATTTTATGAAAACCTAGCAAAAAAAGCTGTGACTATGATGCCCATGACTCCAGCGCTGCCATCTCAAAATATTGTCCTTCAAACAGGAGGGGTTGTGGATTCAAGAAGTTACAATGCGAATAATTCGTCAAGGGTAATACAAGGTGACAGCAGTATGATAATTGAAAAATCTACAATAAAGATTGGATGCACGTTCAGTGAAAAAAAGGCGCAACTCGATAAAATACTGACAGCAATTCAATTACTAAAAAATGATACTGATGAAACAGATCTAAAAGTACAGGCTGTGACAAATTTAGAAAAAGTGAAAGATGAACTTGAAAATGAGTCACACCCAGATGAATCACGAATCAGTAAGTGGCTTGAACGAACAAAACAAGCAATTCAACTGGGAAGTTTCGCACATGAAACAGTTTCGGCCTGCAAGGAGTTACTTGAGGCGTTTGGGATTGGTTGAAAGATTTGCTTAGCGCCTCGGGAATTGTTGTTTACTTTGCTACACAGCAAACAAGAGCGATGGGACCCAATAATAACGAACCCCACCCCCCTCAAAGAGGGGTATGGGGGTGAGGGGGGCGTGCTATCCAGACAACTTCGGGCTCTGTTAGCTCAGTCGCGCGGGCGCGAGATAGTGACATCGTTTGTTAGCATATAAATATTATATATATAAATTTATCTGCAGTTTTTTCGAGGAACACGGTTAAGGGGGTGTTTTTTGGGGTATTGTAAATGGTTCGCATCTGAAAGTAGCTAAAAAAACGGTTAGTTATATAAATTGTTCTATTGTGTTCATCCCACCAATAAAATAAAGGGGTTATGCCTTATGGCATGACCCCTTTTTGCCACACCATGCCGTATTTTTCAGTTGACCGTTTCAGCCGGTTTCTGTTCGGTTTCCTTGGGATCGGCAGCCTTTTCGATGGAGATGAGTTCCACTTCGAAGATCAGGGTACTGTTGGGAGGAATGCGACCGAACTGCCGCTGACCGTAGGCAAGCTCGGCAGGGACAACGAGTTGCCATTTCGCACCCGTTTTCATGAGTTGGAGCGCTTCAGTCCACCCCTTGATGACGTCATTAACCCTGACTATCGCCGGTCCGGCCGGGCCGAAAGAATTGTCGAATTCGGTGCCGTTTACCAGCGTTCCACGGTAATTGACCTTTACCCTGTCCATCAGTTTCGGGCGGGGACCGTCCCCCTCTTTCAGCACCGTATACTGCAGACCGCTTGGGAGGGTAACGACACCTGCCTTCAACTTGTTGGCGGCCAGAAACTTCGTTCCTTCCTCCATGTTTTTCGTGGCCTGACTGTTAATGCGCAGGTTGTAGCGGATCAGTACCTCTTTGCGCAGTTGTTTCAGGTTGTCCCGCATCTCATCGATTTTCATCGCTGGCGCCTTACCTTCGAGTGCCTCACGGATGGCGGCAATAAGGATGTTCACATCCAGGTCGACTTCCTGTGTCCGGAGGTTGTTACCGAAATCATAGCCGAGGCTGTAGCTGTCCTTTGCCTTCTTGTTGTCCAAGGGAGATAGCTCTTCCGCCCGGCAGACAGAAACCATTAAAACCAAAATCGCTAGAAACGTAATCGGTCTTATCATCTGCATTCTCCGTCAGGATTTGATTTGAAGTATTGTCAGCCGGTTATAAAGAGGGCCGCTTTATGCGGCCCTCTTTCTTTCGTAATGCATTTCGTGAATTATTTGCTGACCTTGTATGGCCGCATCATATCCTGGTCCTCGTGATCCACGATGTGGCAGTGCCAAACGTAACCGGGGCCTGCAGTAGGATCGAAGGGATACAGGTTTTGCCCCGCCGTCGATTTGGTTGTCTCGGGGACGGACGTGGGGGTGAACCTGATCAGGAATCTCAAAACCTGGCCCGGATACGCTTTTGCCGTGTCCTTCCAGCCGGATTCTTCAGGAGCTGGCTGCGTGGCTGCGCCGATCAGGAAAGGACTTACGGCAGGGTTGCCGCCCAGGGCGCCGTCGGCGTTGGGAACCTGGTAGGGAAGCGGCGGGCCGTAGCCGGGGCAGAACTGGCCGACTGTGCAACCGGGGAAAAGCGGTGCCATCGTCGAGTCGGTGCCAAACGCCGCGTTCCAGGCGCCCAAATATCCGCCCGGTATCCCGGACCCCATGGTTCCGTCAAGATCGTACGATTGCCGATCCAGGATCTGGAACTGTGCCAGGTGGGTATGCATCGGGTGAGCATCCATCGTCAGGTTGATGATCTCCCACTCCTCGACTGAACCCTGCTGCGGCACTTCAGTGACGCCGTCTGGGAAGACGCTTGCATCGATACCAGGGGACATGGTGCCCATGAACTGGCTATTGTTGACGAACACCATGAGCGGCCCGCCAGGGCCTTCGAATTCCTTCAGAATGAGTTGGCGTTTCTTGTCGATTACGACATTGGGGGCTACCTTCCCCTTACCATCGGTCAGCCTGACCATCGGGATGGGACGTCGGCAGTCAATGCGGGGATCGCAACTCCTGTCCTTGGAAGAGAGAGGTTGGTCAACCACGATCTGCATGATATTCGCCATCTGCGGCTGGTCGGCCGGGCAGACATGGGTAACCGGATCGCAGGCCGGGTTCAGAGGGTCGACATATGGCACGGGAGAAAGCCCGGACGGGAACGGAACCGGTGCATCGTTGGTGACCGTGATGGTCTGGCCGGCCAGTCTCGTGAAGTCGACGATCACGTCGGCACGCTCGCCGGGGGCGAGGAATATCGTGCCGTTCGAGGGTCTGACAGGCTTGTTGAAATAGCTGTCGTCAGCACCGGCCACGTATACCGTAGCAGGACCGAAATTGAGATTGTAAAAGCGGGCATTGGAGCCGTCAAGGAGGTGGAAACGATAACGTCGCGGCTCCACGCTGAGCTTCGGCCAGGGTGCGCCGTTCACAATTGCCACGTCACCGGCGAATTCAGGAATCCAGAACGGGTGGTTCAATGGGTTGGGTGGGCCGCCGTTCAGGCAGGGATCGCCCGCCAGACCGGATCCGCAATTGGCGCCGCTGCCGTCGGGGAAGAACAGCTGGGCGTTGGTGTCAAACTGCCGGTCCTGGATGGCCATCTCGATTTCGTAGGGGCCATCCGGAAGCCTCATGGGCTCGCTCGATGGGTCGCGCAGGAAGTAGAATGCCGCCATGCCGCTGTAGACGTTGGTCCGGGTCTGCCCCATGACATGATCGTGGAACCAGAGGGTGCCTGGCTCCTGGGCATTGTCATAGGTGAAGACGGAAGTGCCGGTCCCGGCGTTGAATTGGCTATAGTAGTTTGCTCCCTTATGGCCGTCAGGGGTAAACCATTGCAGTGGGCCGCCATCAACGTACGATGAGCTTTCGCCGCCATGCAGGTGGGCAATCGCCGGAGGAGAACCTTGATACGGCGTGTTGCAGTAAGGGTTTAGATTGGCATTGGTGGTAAAAACGTCGTTAGGATCCTGGGGGAACATGGTACAGCCGTTTAATGCCGCGTCACCAAGCGGGTCTGCCCAGTCGATGGTCTGGTCAACCGTGACCAGTCCCTGGACAAGACCAGTGGTTTCGACGCCGTTGATGGTAACCGGATCGCCGAACTTGGGGAGCATGTTCTTGTAGGTAAGTGTCGTCGGGGTTCTGCGCTTCGCTTCCACTGTCACCGCCGGCCAGTTGGCCGGTGCGAGGGTTTTGCCGGTACGGGTGTCCGAGATTCCATAGGCCCAGACCCGGGTCTGCTGGATGTTGAGATCTGCCGGAGCCGGGCAGTTGAGGAACCCGCCGGCGAACGGATCGTAGTACTGTGCATTGTAGAGTGCCGTGTCGGTCGGCAGAACCGACTGCGCGGTCTCCTCCATGGTCACGGTGATGTCCTTGTTTTTCAAGGCATCTACCCGTGGGATGGGGCCGGCCGGGCCGAATACCGGCATGTTTACGGCAAACTGCGGGATGCATCCTCCCGGCAGGGCTGTTTGCGGCACGAGGGTACTGGCACCGGCAGTACCGGCAAATGCCGCAAGAAGAAGCAGGCAGGTGACGGACGCTAACTTCGATCGCTTTTGCATTGTTTCCTCCCTTCATAAATTTCCTGCCCTTACCAACGGACAGGGTTGTCGTTAACTACGTGCCGGTTTCGGAGGGGTTCTCGGGCCATTCGACGGTGCATCTCGTCTAAGTGTTTGATTGTTAATGATTTACATATGTAGTCTAGCAACCTGTTTTGAGAAACAAAGTGGTGTAATGTCTGTTTTTGCCCTAAGACACTTGAATTAAATCGTAGGTGTATTTGAGTGAATTGACTAATCCTTGGTCTTACAAGGGGTAGGAATAGACCTACAAAGACGAGAAAGCGAATAGGCAGGAGGGGGTAGGGGCGCGTTTGGCCAGCGGGGAAGTCCTGGAAGGTTTATGGAGTACCAGGCATTTTCAAGAAGGGAAATCAAAAAAAAAGGGGGGTGCCGTAACGGCACCCCCCTTTTGTCTTGCAGAATCGGATGTTAGTGGGAACCACCCGCTATGAAGGCATAAATCATGAGGAACATAAGGGTGAGGCCGGTGAAGAGTGCCAGGAAGCCGAATCCCTTGACGATGAAGTCATACATGATGCCACTGGAGTGCTTGGCACGGAACTTCTCGGTAATCCCCTCTTCTTCATAGCGCTTCCATTGATCGCCACGCTCTTCGATCAACTCTTCTTTGGATATCTGTCCGTTGAAGATGACGAAGTCCATGGGGAACTTCTCAGGGCGGCCATGGGTGTTGAAGAAGTGGACCGAGAAGATGAAGCCGGTAGCCAGAAGTGCCTCGTCGGAGTGGACGATAGTTGCCACGTTGAACATCCAGCCCGGCAGGAACATCCCGAATATCTCGGGGAACCAGAGCATCAGTCCGGAGCCGCCGATGGCGAACATACCCCAGAAGACGGCGAGGAAGTCGAATTTTTCCCAGTATGTCCAGCGTTCGAATGTCGGCTTGGGCCCCCGGAAGAGGAACCAGCGGACCATGCCGGTCACGTCCCTGATGTCACGCAGGTTCGGGCAGAGGGATTCGGGGCCGAACAGTCGCTGGAGGAAATTGCCCTTGACGTCCTTACGAATGAAGAGGAAGTGAATGCTCATGGCGATAGCAGAACCGAAGTAGACAAAGGTTATGCCGGCGCAGATGCGGTGGATAAGTCCTGCATGGCTGGAGCCGCCATAGAGGTCCATGAGTATCTTTGCCCACTGCTGGTCGCTGAATTTCAACGGCAGACCGGTCAAAGAGAGGCCGAGGAAGCTGGTGATCACCAGGATGTGCAGGAAGATATGGAGGCGGTTGAAGCGGCGGTACTGGGCATGGGCCTCGGGAACATGGTGGGGGATATGCCCTTCCATGAGAGCACGGGCCTTCTCGCGGTTTTCCACGAATCCGCGGAACATCCAGAGGAGGGTATGGATCCAGAAGACGGCGAAGGTTGAGACCAGCAGGCCGGTCATGGCAATGAAGGTGTAGAAGAGGATCGGGTATTTCTCACGGTCGTTGTGCTCGCCGTGGGCGTAGAATTTAGTGAAAAGCCCTGTCGCCTTTGGATGGCACTGGTCGCAGGTCTTGGTCAGGTTTTTCGGATTGACGCTGGAGTTGGGGTCCTTGGCAGGGAGAACGCTGTGGGCGGTATGGCAGTCGGCGCAACCGGCTACCTTTTCCGGGAACCCGAGGCGGTAGTTCTTGCCGTGGTAGCTTGCCATGTAGGATTCAACGGCAACGGTCGTGACGTTGTTGCGTTTCATCATCTCTTCATTTGCGTGGCACTTGAGACAAACCTTTGTGTGGAATTCCCGGGTGTCATGGGAGGTCTTGTCTTTCAGTGACTTTATTCTGTGGAGGTTATGGCAGTCGTTGCACGCAGCGGAATCCTGGTTGCCCGCAGCAACCGCCTTGCCGTGTACTGACTGACGGAAAACCGATTCCTTGTCATGGCACTGGATACATTTGGCTATGACTTTGCGTTTGTCACCTTTCCAGTAGGTATGGGTATGGATGTCGGTGTGGCAGTCAGCACAGCGGACGTCGTTCTGGGCGTGGACACTGTCGTAGTGTTCGGAGTTCTCCTTCTTGTGGCAACGCTCGCAGGCGACCTTTCCGACCTTCACCTGACCCATCATATGCTTGGTGAGGTCGGTGATTTCGATGTGGCAGCTGGTACAGGCGTTTTTGCCATGCACCGAGGCAGCGAAGGCAGCAGCGGATATCTTGTTGCTGTGGCAGCCAAGGCAGGTGGCCGGGTCGATAGCCATTCCCTGTTCTGCCGACGCGAGCCCGGAAAGGCCGACGATGATCAGCAGGGCAGGAAGTAAACGGAAAATGTTCTGCAGCATGCAAACTCCTCCTAACGTTGTTAATAAGTTCCTTTGTGGTGTTTTAAAACGGTATATTATAATTTAAGTATAGTGTTGGTGTTGCTTGCCGGGACGGAAGTTTTGAGGAGTAATTAGTTGTTTGTTTATGGGCGGTTAAGCGGTTTTCCGCAAATTTAGTTTTTCAAACAGGGGTATATAGATTAAAAAATGGCACATGAGCAGAAGTCAATCCGTGAAATAGTAATACATGGCGGGCCGAAAAAGCAACAAAAATGTATAGTTTTTTTATACGGTTTCAGTAGTTGGTAGAGTGGGGAGAGTGTCTACGGAGTGCAACCGCATGTCGCTATTCCTTCGGCGGCGGCAAATTCCATGAATTCCCTGGCTTCTGCTGCGGATATGCCGAGGCTTGCGGCTATCTTCCCGACCGGTGTCCGCCCGTCCAGGCTCTCCAGCAGGCGGAAGTAGGGGGCGATGAGGGATTCGGTGAAGACCTCGTCCCCCCGGGGGTAGATGACGGCCCATGAACCTGCCGGCTCGAAACAGGAGATGAACTCACGAAGGTCGATTTCACCCGTTTCCAGAAGGTCATATATTTCATAGTTGAAGGTGGCCAGGCGGGCAGAGGGGGCGAGCTGAAAGGGCTCGTTCAGGAGTTCCTGCCGTTCCAGGCTCCTGTCGGTGGGGAGAGCGGGAGGGGGTGACATAAGGGCGGCGGCGTAATGGTAATGGTAGTCAACCAGGTCGAGAGCGGCGGGCAGGAGACGCCCCTGCCTTTTTTCTTCATACAGGTGGCGAAGGAAAGCCCGTTGCAGCTCCCAGATGGTGGCGTCGGAGAAATGTTCCTCGCTCTCAGCTTCGGCAGCATTTCCCGCCATCCAGTGGGCGAATGAACGGAGAAATCTGGCAGGTTTCAGCTTGACCCCTCTGCAGACGGCGGTGAACCATGCCACTGCTTTTCCCCTGCTGTAGAAGATGTCGCAGGCGGTGGCCAGGGCCGCTGCATCTTTCATGGCCTGTGCCGGAAAAGTCGGCGATGCGAGTACGGTATAAGGGGGGGCTGGCAGGTAATCAAGCCCCAGCGTCCGGGCGCGGGTAGCCAGGGGGGTGCCGGGGAGGACCGCGAGGGGGAAAATATCCAGGTGGTTCGGATAGAGGCCAAGGGCGAAATCGAGACTCTTTTCGAAGCCTGCAAGGGTATCCCCCGGGAGGCCGTACATGAGGTCGAAACCGAAGATGGCTCCCGACTGGTTTAGCAGTTCTGCCCGGTTGCGGAAATCGGCCGGGTCCAGTACCCGTCGGAGGTCCTTGAGGATAGCAGGGTGAGCGCTCTGCAGCCCTATCTGGAGCGAGCAGGTGATGGAGCTGAAAAGGCGCGCCAGCTCGGCGTCGATGAATTCGCTCCGGACCTCGAAATGGAAATGGATGTGGGGCGCCACCTTCCGTATCAGGCGAAGAACGGCCTTGGCGACGGGAAGGTCGCGGTTGAAGGTGGAATCGAGGACAAATATCTGGGCTACCCGGTGTTGTACGAACCAGTCGAGCTCCTTGCTGATACGGTCCATGCCGAAGCGCCGTACCCCCTCCGTCCCCTGGTAGTCGAAGCAGAAGTCGCAGCCGAAGCTGCACCCCCTTGACAGCTGCCAGAGGGCACCTCCCCCCTTTTCTATATTGAGCTGACCAGTCAGGTAGGGGGAGGGAAGGGTATCGAGAAAGGGGATGGGGGGTCGCGGGTGCCGCAGTACCTGCCCGTCTTCGAGAACTGCAATCCCCTTGATCCCCCGGACCGGCTCACCGGTGGACAGTCTTCCCATCGCTTCGACGAAAGTATGTTCACCTTCGCCCATGATCAGGAAGTCAAAGGGAAAATCAGCCAACACCCCTTCCGGGGTGGCGGTCGGTTCGGGGCCACCGGCGAAGATCGTCAGGTCGGGGCGTGCATTCTTCAACAGGCGGGCCAGTTCCGTGCACGCCCGGCGGTTCCAGAGGTAGAGCGAGAATCCGACGGCGTCCGGTTTGGCAGCAAGAATCGTGTCCGCACAAATGGACGCCTGATCACCGACGTAAAAGTCATGCAGTGCGACACTTAACCGGTCTGCCAAGTCTTCGTCGGCTGCCAGGCTGGCCTTGAGGTATCCGTTGGCGAGGGGGATCGCCTGAGGCGAGGGATAGGGATGAATGGCGGTGAGAATTATGTTCACGATGTGCCTTGTGTCAATGGCTTCAGTCAGATGTGCATTCTTGCCGTAGGGGAAGGTTTCGTGCGGTCGGTTATTTTTTCGGCCGGGCCTTTATCTTCGGTGCGCCGTTCTCGATCACGACCTTGAACTCAACCTGTTCGCAGCGGTATTTCTCGGTAAGGAGCGGTTTCTGTTTGGCGATGGTGGAGGAAATGAGGTCGATGGAAATGTTGCCGGTCGGGAGGTTGCAGGCCTTGCGGGCCTCGATGTACTGCTGGAAAAGCCGTTCGGCTTCCGGGGCTCCCTGAGGGGTTTTTTGCTGTTTGATGCCGTCGCCCCCCCCATTCTGGTGCAGTTTCATCTTGAACTGGTCACGGGAGTACTTCCCCTCTTCCATGAGGCGGAGGATACGGTTCCACTGCTGTCGGTAGCTGTTGAACCGGGCAATCAGGGTGTTATACTTGAACTTCTGCATTGTATTGACGATATTGGCGGGGGTATACATCCGGGAGGCCTTTTCAACAGCCTGTAACAGCTTGAGCGGCTCCCGCTTTTCAACGCCGATAAAATACTGCTCGTATTTTATGATCAGCTCCCCCAGGTCGTGTTCGAACCGGACGATATCTTCCGGGATTCCCATGCTGTTTCTCCTGGCAGGACTATAGCAGAACGCCCCGGCATGGTAAAGGGTAAAAAAAGTTCGCTGTACAGGGTAGTTGGCGTGTAAAAGGCCCGGATTCCCTTGACTTGGCAGCGACCATTCGTTTAAAGTAGACCGATTTTTCGCAGGAGGCAAAGGAGCGATTCCCATGGCAGATATAGCGGCACTGGTTCTGGCGGCAGGCAAAGGGACACGGATGAAATCGGACTTGGTCAAGGTCATGCACCCTCTAGCCGGCTTCCCCATGGTCGATTATCCGGTGGCGGCGGCACGTGTCGCCGGTGCGGGGAGGCTCGTGCTGGTGGTCGGGCACCAGTCGGAGAAGGTGAGGGACCATTTTGCCGGCGCGGCGGATGTGGCCTTCGCGGTACAGGAGGAGCAGCTTGGCACCGGCCATGCGGTCGCCTGTGCCTCCGGCGCACTGTCGGGGTTCGGCGGCCGGGTTCTCATCCTCTGCGGCGATGTGCCGCTCATCCGGGAGCAGACCCTGATCGACCTGCTTGCCCGGCACGACGAGCGGCAGGCAGTGGTGACGGTACTGACCGCCCATCTCGACGAGCCGACCGGCTACGGCCGGGTGGTAAAGCGGGAAGGGGGGCGAATCCTCCGCATCGTTGAGGAGAAGGATGCCACCCAGGAAGAGCGGAGCATCAGTGAGATCAATTCGGGTATCTACTGCGTGAACGGAGACTTCCTTTTCGAAGCGGTTGCCGGGCTTTCCAATGACAACGCCCAGGGGGAATACTACCTGACCGATATCATCAGAATGGCCGCCGACCGTGGCTTCCATTGCTATTCTCTGCCGGTGGGCGACCCAGCGGAGGTGATGGGGGTGAACGACCGGGTGCAGCTGGCCGCGGCCGCCAAGGTCCTCCAGTCGAGGATTAACGAGGCGCTGATGCTGGAAGGGGTGACCATCGTTGATCCCGCTGCCACCTATATCGAGCCGGGGGTCCGGATCGGCCGGGATACGGTCATCTATCCCGGTGCCCAGATCGGCGGTGCGACGGAAGTCGGTAGCGGCTGCACTATCGAGTCGAACGCGGTGATCCGGGGGTGCCGGCTCGGCAACGGCGTCCACGTCAAGACGGGTTCCATCATGACCGACGCTGTCCTCCACGACGCGGTAGCGGTCGGGCCCATGGCCCACCTCCGCCCCGGTACCGAGCTCATGGCTCACGTCAAGATCGGCAACTTCGTGGAGACCAAGAAAATCGTCATGGGGGAGGGGTCCAAGGCATCCCACCTCACCTACCTGGGGGACGCCACCATCGGGAGCAACGTCAACGTCGGCTGCGGAACCATCACCTGCAACTACGACGGGGTAAACAAGCACCAGACGGTGATCGGGGACGACGTCTTCGTCGGGAGCGACGTCCAGTTCGTGGCGCCGGTCACCATCGGCCGCAACTCCCTCATCGCCGCCGGCACCACCGTTACCCAGGACGTCCCCCCCGACTCCCTGGCCATCGCCCGGACTCCCCAGGTTAATAAAGAGGGATGGAAGTTGAAGAAAAAATAAATCTGTTCATCGTTCAACGGTCAACGTTCAACGGCATATAACCTTGAACCTCGAACCTCGAACCTTGAACTTCGAACGGAGTTTGAGCATGTGCGGAATCGTCGGCTACATAGGGGCGCAGGAAGCGACCCCGATCATACTGGAAGGGCTCAAGAAGCTGGAGTACCGTGGGTACGACTCGGCGGGGATATGTATCCTCACGGCCGATCAGGCCGATATCCGGCGCAGCGAAGGGAAGCTCGTCAACCTGGAGCGGCTGATCATGGCGAAACCCCTGGCCGGTTCAATCGGTATCGGCCATACCCGCTGGGCCACCCACGGCCGTCCGTCCGAGATCAATGCCCACCCTCACCAGGCCGGCTCCATCATCGTCGTCCACAATGGTATCATCGAGAACTACCTGCAGCTGAAAGAAATGCTCAAGGGGCTCGGGCACGAATTCCGAAGCGAGACCGATACGGAGGTGATCTCACACCTCATCGACGAGCGGCTGAAGGAGAGCGGCAACTTCGAGATGGCGGCCCGCCGGGCTCTCCAGGAACTGAGGGGGGCCTATGCAGTCTGCATCCTCTGCGAGCAGGAGCCGGGGACGCTCATCGCCGCCAAGCAGGGCTCGCCCATGGTGGTCGGGCTCGGTGAGGGGGAGTACTTCGTTGCCTCGGACATCCCGGCCATCCTTGCCCATACCCGAGAAATGGTCTTCATGGAAGATGGTGAAATGGCCATCTTCCGTGACGGCATCCCCTCCTTCTCCACCGTGGCGGGGGAACCGCTCGTCAAGAAGCCGCGCCACATCGACTGGTCCCCCCTCATGGCGGAAAAGGGTGGCTACAAGCACTTCATGCTCAAGGAGATCTTCGAGCAGCCCCGGGCGGTGCAGGACACCATAACCGGCCGACTCCTCGGGGAAGAGGGGGATGTGCTGCTGGAGGAGATGAAACTCTCCGCCGCCGAGCTGAAGGAGGTCACCAGGGTCTGCATCGTCGCCTGCGGCACCTCGTGGCATTCGGCTCTGGTCGGCAAGTTCCTCATCGAGGAGCACTGCCGCATTCCCGTGGAAGTTGATATTGCCTCGGAATTCCGCTACCGCAAGCCGGTCATCGACGGGAAGACCCTCCTTCTCGTCATCTCCCAGTCGGGGGAGACCGCCGACACCCTGGCAGCACTCCGCGAGGCCAAGAACCTGGGGGCTAAAACCGCCGCTATCTGCAATGTGGTCGATTCCTCCATTGCCCGCGAGGCCCACGGTGTCCTCTACACCCATGCCGGGCCGGAAATCGGTGTGGCATCGACCAAGGCATTCGTAACCCAGCTCGTCGCCCTCTACCTCTTCACCATAAAATTCGGACGCTCCATCGGCCGGATCGACAAGGAAAAGGGGCGGTCGATGATCGACGCGCTGGTCAAGGTTCCCGGCCTGCTGGAAAAGTCGCTGGAACTGAACCCGGAAGTTGAGAGGGTTGCAAAACGCTACATGAACGCCCGCGACTTCCTCTATCTCGGCCGGGGCAACAACTATCCCATCGCCCTGGAAGGGGCGCTCAAGCTCAAGGAAATCTCCTACATCCACGCCGAGGGATACCCAGCCGGGGAGATGAAGCACGGACCCATTGCCCTCATCGACGAGGAGATGCCGGTGGTGATTCTGGTTCCGAAGAACAGCACCTACGAAAAGGTGGTATCCAACATGGAAGAGGTCATCGCCCGGGGAGGCCGCGTGATTGCCATCTGTTCCGAAGGTGACGCGGAGGTCCGGGCAAAGGCCGAAGAGGTCCTGGAAGTCCCCTCCGCCGGTGAGGACCTGACTCCCATCCTCATGTCCATTCCGCTCCAGCTCCTCGCCTACCATGTTGCGGTCCTCAAGGGAACCGACGTGGATCAGCCGCGTAACCTGGCCAAATCGGTCACGGTGGAGTAGGAGCCCGGGAAGCACCGACGGATTTGTAGGTCGAAAATAAAGTTGAATACTGAAATGGCTGCCAGAACATCGGCAGCCATTTAATTTGTGCTCCGTCATCAAAACGTAATTAACTTCCTCCCGTCCGGTGCGATCAAGTCTACAGACGACACAAAAGCAGATATGTTCGTGTGTGGGGTATCCACATAATATCGAATGGCGGTCAACTTGGGCTGATTGACAAATACCTCTTCGCCGGTGCTCAGACGTGCCTTATGGTGTGTGCGGCACGTTACCTCTCGGTAAGGCGGAAAGAAACGGGGACCTCAAACGAGACGTCGGGGCAAGTTCCCTCATGGGGTGGGGGGGGAAATCTGCCGACATTGTTGACCGCCCTCAGCCCTGCTTTGTCAAGAGTGCCATATCCGGAAGAAGATATCACCTCGACAGATTTGACGGTCCCGTCGCACATCATGGTGCAGCGTACGTTGCAGGTACCCTGTTGGCCGGCCTTGCGGGCAAAGAGCGGATACTCCTTGTTCCGGTCGATGAGGGAGGCGATCAGCGTTCGGTAGGACGCCCTCGCTTTGGCCAGCTTATTCTCGTCGATTGTCTTCACGTTTGTCACAGGGGTGACAGTCGTTGCCACGGGCTTCCCGTCAGCAGGACGGCGGGTTGGGATATTCCTCTCCGCACGTGGCATTGAATGCCCGGTGCTCTCCCCAATGGCGGAGGCAGGGACGGGGGGAGCGGCGGGTTGAACGGATTCCTGCCGGGTAACCACGGATGGTAACGACGGTGCCTGAGCCCTCGCCGGGAGAGTCGGCTTGACGATTCTTGCCGAAGGTGGAGGGTCGGCCACCGTCTTCGTTTCGTGGAGTTGCGTCAGCGTCAGGTCGACCATGAACAGCCGGGGAGGAGTGCTTGTCTGCCGCTGGTTGTGGTACATACTGAGGGCAAAAACCGCACTATGGAGCAGGAGCGAGGCAATGAAGACCTTCCCGAACAGGCGGCCGTGATGAGCGTGCCTTGCTTGCTCCCGATATCCCTCTACGTGGATTTTGAGTGCCTGCTGTGCCATAAGTCCTTCATGCGCATCCGGCAGGCTGTGCCGACCGGTGGGACGCGTGCCGGGACACACATGTCCCGGCCCGCG